>JAEEGL015261882.1_pt1 | contig 40023 bp, 32 predicted proteins | sample 9134231 | NCBI WGS metagenome assembly JAEEGL01 (sample SAMN16246548, study PRJNA631951) | gut metagenome | biome: gut microbiome; feature: rumen; material: fiber-attached | host: Bos | place: Iran: Karaj | collected 2018-10
ACAGGCTGTTACCAAATCCCAACAAAAACATCGGCGTGGTACCATTGTCGTAAGCATCGACAAGACAGGTCCCCGCCCCAACGTTCAGCCAAACGGCAGGTCTCGTCGACTTTTGACCATAAGAGAAACTCTCCAGAACAAAAATCATTGCAATGACCAACACCAATCTATTTAGAATTCTGATTTTCATCTATTTAACAACAAGACACAGCATTGATATAAAGGCAAAGATACAGAATTGTTTTTCTGGGAGGGTTTGGATAATGGAAAAAATGTATCTTCATTGGTCTAATGTTTTTTTCATTTGCTATTTTTTATATTTTTAAGCATTAAAAAAGTTTGTTTCTCATTTTTTATTATCTTTGCCAGCGATATATTCTTCATTTTGAATAATGGAAAAGCACAATCCGATTCATTAATGTAGCTGGAAATCAGCGCAATATGAACAGATTCTTTAGTAAAGAAAACACTGATGAAATCACGTCAAAAGGTGTGGTGTCCCTCTTTATTACCCCCCCCCATTATAATACTGTAAATCAATCAGTTACAAGCGAAGGCTCATTTCGTTGGTTCCCTATGCGTGTCACTTACCATAGGGAAATGAAAATCAAAGGGTTGTTGGATAGTTTGGGTGTCGAGAACTTTCTTCCCATGCATTATGAAGTAGTGGAAACAAAAACGGGCGGAAAGAAGCGCGTATTGGTACCTGCCATACACAATTTGATTTTCGTCAGATCCACCCAAGAGTTTCTGACCAATTTGAAGATGAGCAATGAGGGGTTTGCCCCGATGCGTTATATTATGAAGCGGCCTGTGTCAAAGGATGATAAAAGCGAAATAATAACTGTCCCTGACTGGCAGATGAACAATTTCATGCGTGTGGCTTCTGTTCAAGATGACCGCGTTATGTTTCTTGACAACAACGCCTATATCAACAAAATAGGCCAAAGAGTAAAGGTAATAGAAGGCTATTTTTCCGGTGTAGAAGGAGTTGTCAAAAGAATAAACAAAAACAAACGGGTAGTGGTTCAACTTGAAGGTTTGGCAGCTGTTGCCATCGCCTTTGTTCCAGCAAGACATCTTTCCATCATATAAAATTTCAGGTTTCAAAACAATGAACAAATACACACAAAGATTAGAGAACCTTCCTTTCGACTTGCTTCATATTGCACAGTCGTACGCCAACGACAACAAATCTCCGAAGATCGAGCCTGCACATTTGTTACGGGCTTTGCTCCATAAGAGTGCGGGAATGGTGAACTATATCGAGGATACGCTCGACGAAGACTACTATTATCTCGTTGACTGGGCTGACATGCGGATGCAGCAATGCGAAAAGTCTCCTTATGCAATGAAAGGCATTGAGCTTTCACATGATACAGAGAATGTCGTAAAAGAAGCAATTGCTATTAGCGAGAAATGTGGCCTTGACGAGATCAATGGTCCTTGTCTACTCGCCTCATTGGTCACGCCAGGTATTGGTTTCAGCTATGAGCAACTGAAAACGCTTCCTTTGCAGGCCGAGAAGATTCTGAAAACCATGCAAGGCAGCTCGACAAGCCCCAAACAGGAGGCCCATATTAATAAAGGTATAGCTTCTGTTGTTGACCAAGACAATACAGACTATTACATCATGATGATGGATGAGTTGCCCGAGACAGATGTCATCGGCTTCGATGCTAAGATTCTTTCCATTGTCGAGGTGCTGGCCCGCAAGGACAGAGCCAATGTGTTGATTGTCGGCGAGACTGGTGTAGGAAAGACAAGCCTTATCCACGGCATCCTGCAAAGGCTGCGCGACAAAAAGGTTCCAGCATCACTCGAAAACCTGCAACCCGTTGAGCTTGATTTGATTGCCCTAAGTCAAGGCGTAAGCTATAAAGGCGAGATAGAAGACCGTTTCAAGACGGTGACACAGTACTTGCTGAATCAGGCTCAGCCTGTCTTGGTGATTGAGAATTTCCACCGTGTGGAAGACAAGCAGTCGGTGCTCAACGGGCTGTTGCCCGCCATCAAGAAGCTGCTGTCGAAGAACCAGCTGCAAATCATCTGTACGACCACCACTGACGGCTACACAAAAGACATCGAGAAAGACAAGGAGTTCACCGCTTATTTTGAGAAAATCACCGTTGAGGAGCCCAACGAGTCGCAGGCCATTGATATTATCCAGTCACGTCGCGACAACTACGAGCAGTTTCACCATCTCACCATCGAGGATGACGTGCCTGCCGAGATTGTCCGTTTGGCCAAACGCTACATGCCCGACCGTCGTTTGCCCTCTTCAGCCTTGGACTTGCTCGACCGCTCCATGGCCTCGGTAAAGATTGCCAATGAGATGGCCGAGTTTTCGGAAGAGCCTGCACCCAAGCAAGACATGCTCCAAAAGGAGGCTGTGCGTGATGTGGTCTCTAAGATGACGGGCATACCGATGGGTAACATCCAGTCGGAGGAAAGACAGAAACTTTCTAATGCCGAAGAGATTCTTCATAACCGCGTTGTGGGACAAAACCACGCCATTAAGAGCATTCTTGATGCTATCTTCGAGTCGCGTTCTGGTCTGAACAAGAAAGGACAGCCCATCGGATCCTTCTTCTTCCTTGGCCCTACGGGTACAGGTAAGACGGAGTTGGCCAAGTCGTTGGCCGAGTTCCTCTTCAACGACGAGACCGCCATGTTGCGTTTCGATATGTCAGAATACAAGGAAGAACACTCTGTTGCTTTGCTCTACGGAGCGCCTCCAGGATACGTCGGTTACGAAGAAGGCGGACTGTTGGTGAACCAGATTAGACAACATCCATACTCGGTTGTGCTGTTTGATGAGATTGAGAAAGCCCACCGTTCCGTGTTCGATCTCTTCCTTCAGATTTTGGACGAAGGCAAGCTGCACGACCGTTTAGGTCGCGTGGGCGACTTCTCCAACGCCCTTATTATCTTCACCTCCAACATAGGCAGCGAGTACATCTTCAAGTCGTTTGGCGAAGGCAAGGTGCCTACCCACGACCAGTTGTTGGAAGTGATGCAAGGCCAGTTCCGTCCGGAGTTTCTGGCCCGTCTGACCGAAATCGTACCCTTCTCGCCGATTACCGAAGAGATGATTGACCGCATCTTTGACATCCACATCAAGAACCTGCTGAAGACTCTTAATGAGCAAAACATCAAGTTGGAGATTGACGAGACAGCGCGGAAATACATCACCAAGGTTGGTTTCAACGCCCATTATGGCGCACGCCCTATCCTCGGCATCATCCGTAAGGAGATACGCCGCCCGCTGTCGAAGCTTATCATTTCAGGCCAAATCAATCCAGGCGACACCGTCACCATGAAGTATGATGAAGAGAAGAAAGAAATTGTTTGGGAGATCGACAGTCCTGATGAAGAAACCAATAACGAAAACAAATAATTCATTAAAATAATATAAACCTATGGCAAGAAAAACTGTAATCACAAAAGTTTTGGACGTTGATGCACAAGATGGCATCATCGAATTTCCTCAGAACCGGACGCTCTATGCCGACCAGTTCACTGACGAAGCCCCCAACAGCGATGCTGATCGTGAAGGCTTCAAGGCAAAGAACATGAAAGACGTGTTCGAGCACTATCAACCCAGCAAGAAAGGCGTCGCCCTCACGACAGAGGAAGGCGGTGCCGCGTTTGAGGATTTTATTTTCAAGTCGATCAAAGATTTCGAAGACGACCAACTAATTGCACAAAGCGAACTGCTTAGTGCTGAAAAAGGCAAAATCGATGCCTACAATTCCGTCATTCGTCAATTGGAGAAAAACAAAACCCTGCGTAACACTCTTAAAGATGAAGCTGCACGTGGTGACTTGAAGAATGCCCTTGAAGCTTTGCTCGCCGAGTTGAACGACGCTGAAAAGTAATTCATAAAACAACAACCATCATGGCTACAGAAGAACAAAAGAAAGAAGTGCAGGCCGGTGGCACGGAGCTTCAAGAAAGAAGAAAAATAGAAAACCCCGGTGAACTCTTGCAGAAGAGTCTAAACGAAGGATTAGCCAAATATGGCGGCTTCCAAATGCTGAAAGGTCTTATCAAGGGTGTTGAGAACATGGATCCACGCCGCAAGGCAGTGAAAAACATCTTCTTGTCGGATGCGGCCTACACAGATGCGCGTCAGAAGCTGAAGAACGAATTGGCACTGTGGGTGAAAATCCTTGAAGAAGGCGGAAACGACCCGATGGAAATCATCGAGGATTGCAAGGCCAACTGCGCCAAGGCCGAACAAAATTTGGAGACCAACCTGTTCAGCATCCATGACGAAGTACATCAGCTTGAGGTGACTTACCGTACGCTTGATGCCTTTTTCGCCAATGCCGGACAAGGCAAGATCGACTGCCTCACGCTGATGAATGTCAACAAGGAAGAGTTAGGCTCACATGACTCGGATGACACCAAGGCAATCCGTGAGGAGCTTGAGAATTACTACGATCGACTGAACTTGAAGAACAACTACAGCCTATTAGTCGTCCCAGGTTATCTTGGTGACGCTACCACCATCAGGATGTGGGCCGATACGGCATACCGCAACAAGGTCATTATGGTGACAGACTTCAAAGACAGCCTGAATTTCGAGATGCTGAAAGATGAATTGGAAGATGCCAGCCTACAAGGGCAAGATGCCCATTTGGCCAACGTCATCATGACCTGCAACTATATCTTAGGCCGTAAGAAGTCCGAACTAGCTAATGAGGATGACGATGTGTATATCCCTGGTTCAGGTGCTCTTGCCGGCCGTATGACCAACACCGAGGAAATCGTTATCGCCCAAGGTGCAGCTGGTAAGAAATATGGCACCATGAGCAATGTGAAAGGAGCTCGCCTTGATCTTCGCAAGGCAGAAATTGCGGCTCTTATCGACCAGGGTGTTATCCCTATGGTGGAAGAAGACGGACGCACCATGGCTTTCTCCAACCGCTCGCTATACAATGGCGCGACCATCGGCCTACAGGAATATCCCATCGTCCGAGTGTTCGACTGGATTGGTAAAGTGTTCCAAAACTTCTTCAATGATGAGGCTTTCATCAACTGGAACTCAAATGTGAAAGCTGAGCTACAACAAGCCATCCACGACTTCCTAAGCGACTACAAAGGTCCCGGCAAGCTCATCGAAAACTACAACTTAAAGAAACTCGACCAAGATCCGAAGACCAAGGACATCAAGATCGAGGTGGAGTTGAAGCCTTTCTTCGCCGCCAAGAACTTCTTCATCGAACTGACGGGGCACAACGGCACCGCTGGCGTTGACTGGGAACAAGATGTAAAATAACACCTAACTCACTTAATATTAACAAATTAAATTTATCATTATGGCTACAAGAACAGCTACAATCAATGCCGATGGCATTAAAGAACGCGAAGTTCTGTACGTAAGGTACGAACTCAACCAACAGACCGATGTCGAAGGCCAGCCCACTGGCACCACCCGTGGCGGCAAGATTTACGTCAAGGTGAAATCGACCGATGACGGCAACACGGATCTTATGGAATGGATGTGCGATACCTACATGAGCAAAGGCGGCACCATTTCCTTCCCTAACCGTCAAGGCGGTGAGATGAAAAACCTCCAATTCAAAGAGGGTTATGTGGTAGAGTATGCTGAAACTTACGACTCCACTAATTCACTGCTCCAGTTTGAGGAATTCACCATTTCCGCCAAAGAAATCCAAGTGGGCAATGCTCATCACAACAACCGTTGGACCATCGACAACTAAATCTTCCAAAAAGCATGTATGGGGGAAGGTTCAGCCTTCTCCCAGCATGCCTTGCCTTTAAAATCACAACATCATGGCTCTTCAAGGCAACCTTACCATAGGTGAAAAAACATACGGCGTGGTGGAATGCGTTTATGAATTTCACCAATCCATAGACGAGACGGGCAAACCCGTTTCCCGTCCCCAAGGCGGCACCATTACCTTTGTGATGCCCTCCACCAGCGATGAGGATTTGTTCTTCTACAAATGGATGTTCAACAAAACAGAGGTACAATCTGGCTATTTCAAATTCATCGTTTATTCTAACGATAATAAGCAAAGCTTCAAGACCGTCACATTCAAAAACGCCTATTGCATAGGACTCAAAGACTATTTCAACGACAACGATAGCAAACTGATGTACACCACCATCACCATCAGTGCACAAGTTATCAATATTGGAAGGGAAAGAGGCGTTGTCAGCCGAGGCAGCAACAACAGCTTCGACAATGCCGTATTCACCAACGAATGGACCTGACACATGTCTATATCAGTAAAAAACATAGCCGTAACCCTCGACGGCACCGCTTCGTCAGGATTTGACATCACACTTGACGGCACCATGTGGCGGCTCGACAATTTCCTGCTGTCACAAAGTCTCTTGACATACAACACCTTGAGTTTTAATATGCACAAGGGGCCAGAAGAAGATGTGGAAGAGACCAGGCTATCGCTATGTAGCCAACTTATCGGAAAGGAAATTACCCTCACCCTCGACACTGAAAATATCGAGAATCTCTCGCTTAATGCGAGCCATGAGAAAACCTCAGAAATCAGTTTCCGTGGGCTTATCTTCGCAGCTTCGGGCAACAGGCGAGGTGGCACTTATTCCGTTGACGTTATGGCAAAAAGCTGGGAAGCCCTGCTTGATGACGCCCCCAACTGCAAGTCGTTTGAGGAAATGACGCTCAACGACATCATCAATGATGTCATCGATGATTACGGACAAAACATCAATGCCGCCGTCAACGCCCGTTTCACGGATACCATCCCCTATTGTGTTCAATACAACGAGACCAACTACAGATTTCTGCAAAGATTGGCTAGAAGATACGGGGAATGGCTCTACAACGACGGCGAACAGATGGTGTTTGGCAATCTCATCAGCCATGATGCCGTCAGTCTCGACTACCCCAGCAAAGACATCCCATCCTATAATGTGGAGCTGAAGATGCAACCCGTGGCCTTCCGTCACGTCGCATCTTCATACAATGCCTACGACGCCACCGAGAAAGACGGTCTCGATGAAATGCAACGGCAATATAACGATCTAAATGAGAGTGCCTTTGAAGCTTCACAAAAGTGTTTTACCAAACCTACACTTCAAAACTTACATTCAGGCGGTTTCGCCGACGATGATGGTCGCGAAACCATACTCAATGTCTCTACAAAGACCCAAGCCCGAGGCGAAAAGGCGGGTATGCTGACCTATTCTGGCAGCACCTACTGCTCAAAATTGAAAATTGGGACGACATTGGTAATTGTCGACAACTTCATCAGCGACAGCATCACCAACGCAAAGAGCAACGTAGAGCAAGACGAAATACTCATCACAGAGTTGGTTCATTCCTTCTTTGCCGATGAGACCTATAACAACCGTTTTGTCGGCATTCCTGCCGCTTGCGATTTCCCGCCCTACGCCAACAGTGATGTGTATCCTGTGGCACCATCGTGCCGTGCCCGAGTGACCGACAACGAAGACCCGATGGACTTGGGGCGCGTACGTGTGCAATTCGACTGGCAAGCCCAACTCAACGAGAACATGATGACCCCTTGGCTCCGCATCGCCCAACCCTACGCAGGTGGCGGCAAGGGCTTCAGTTTCATCCCAGAAATTGACGAGGAGGTGATGGTTGACTTTGAGGGCGGCAATGCTGAACGGCCTTACATCAAAGGCACCTTATATAATGGAGTAGATGATCCTGACCCCGACTGGGTTCCCAACGGCAATAGCCGCAACCAGATAAAAGCCATCCGTACCCGTAATGGCCACACCATCGAAATCCACGACGAGGGCAACGATGGCTATATCCGCATATACGATAATGAGAAAGAGAACTACATCTTGACCTTCTCTACCGACCGTAAGCTTATCATGCTTGAATCGACGGGCAATATCGAGTTATATGCTAAGAACGATATCATCATGCATGCTGGTCACGATATTACTGCTACTGCAGACCATGATATTTCTGAAAATGCGAGTAATGATATGTTCCTTGAGGCAGGAAATGATATGCAGCGTACGGCTGACAATGATATACGCGAACATGCTGGTAATGATCGCAACACCTCAATTGATAGGAATGATTCGCTTTCAGTCAGCGAGAACCAGTTTGTTGACATAGGTGACAACAAGGACGAACAGGTCGCCCACAAACTACAGATTACAGCCGAGAACATCCGTGAGGAAGCAACACAAAAATTCATGGAATATTCTCAAACCCACCATGTGAAAGCCGATCAGGAGATGGCGCTCAATGCTGGAATGAAGATTGACATCAAGGCTACCATGGTAAAAACCAATTGATATGCCAGATTCATACGTTTGTTCGGGAGCGATGATGCAATGCACAATGGGCACAAGTCCAGCTGCATTGACAGTGCTTCCTATTAGAACAGTCTTTCTCGCCGGACAACCTCAAGCCAACATCAGCGATCATATTCCTATGGTCAATTTGGCCCCATTTGGAGTATGCCGTTCACTAGCTTTTCCTGCTACAGCAGCGGCTACAGCAGCGGCGCTTGGTGTACTTACCCCAATGCCTTGCATACACAATACTCCCGCACCTTGGTTTGTGGGCAAAATAGACACTCTTATACAAGGTCAACCAGCATTGTTGAAGTCCTGCAAATGTCAATGTATGTGGGGCGGAACGATTAGTTTGATTACTGATGGACAGATGGGTGAAGGGACACAATATGTCCAAAAACAAGGAAAGGAACAATTCTAATGCCACAACACGGTGTAGTAGATGGATTGGCGGTTCCAAAAAGAAATCAGGAAGAGAAACTGGCTTCCACTGTAAATTTATATATAGGTATCTTCTTTGACGGAACTAACAACAACAAGTATCAGGTGATGCTTGGGAAAATGTTCCGCAGGAAGGAAATTTTTGAGAAGGCAAAGAAACGATTAAAAGAAAAGCTTAACAACTATTTGTTTCTTCGTGACTTTAATCGTTTTGATGATAGATACATACCAACTAAAGTTCAAGACATCTTCACCTTGCCAACCATGTACCCAAAGTCGTTTTGGGATGATGGAGGAAATGGCGCGGGGTTGTTCAGTTTAGGTGAATTAAATTTTATTTATGGCCGAAACGGCCAAACAATTCGCAACATAAACGATGTATTAAAAATTTCTAGGGCCGAGATAGAAACCAATTATTCTGGCGTATTTACAAAATCCGAACTAGAGTTATTATATTTTGGATATGGGAACATTAACGATTCCCAAGACAATTCATTTGACACATTTGTTGAAAAAAAGAGTTATTTCACTTTAGGAGGAGAAGACCCAAATCATTTATCAGCAAAACCCGATGATGCTGTTGAGCGCGGTACCCTTCATAGAACGGTGGGGAATTCTGCATTGCTTCAAGACACCACGGATGAAGATGATGCAAAAAGATTGGAAGAATATAAAGGAGCCCCCGCACAAAATGCCACATATACAAATGTAGCCGTATTGGAAAGTCTGTACAAATGTGAAAACAAAACCCATGAAGGCAGTGTTATTGAGAAACATATTTCGATGTATATTGAAGGAAGCGGAGCCGATATGCAAATTGAGGCATCCTCCAATAATAGCCACAAGGCAGGGCACGGCATTCTCGGATTAGGCAAAGGTACTGGATCTTCGGGTGCGGTTTCAAAGGTTCGTAAAGCAGTGATTATGATCGAACGGCTGATGGAACAACATAGGCCTAGATGCGGAGAAAATAGAACAGTCAATCTGTATTTCGATGTCTGCGGTTTCAGCAGAGGAGCCACATGTGCTAGGATGTTCTGTTATGTGCTCAGTCCAACTAAAGAAGGAAAAACCTATGAAGGGGAAGGAAGCATTGTGTCCAATAAGAAAGACCTTAAGCTATTCACAAGTAAAGAAAGTGTATTTCTTAAAAACTACACCGACTCTAGTGATTATAAATTAGATAAGAAAATTATCAGAAATCTATTGATTGCAGACACGGTCGCTTCCATAGGGGTATTGTATCATGGAGGTGTTGGTGGTTTCTTAGAGAATATGGCTACCAGAGGCATAATGAATACCATAGGAGGCATTGGAAAAGGAGTGGAATGGGTTGGTAATTTAGGTGACAGACAAGTTGATAAAGGCTCTGAGGACATTAATATGTGGGGCAAGCGTCCATACCATTACCAAAATGTCAAAGATTACGGACTTTGGGCTACAAAGCTAACCAAACATGTGGTTCATATCTGTGCAATGGACGAGGTGAGACAGAATTTTGCCTTAACGGATATTCAAAGTAGCATTGATGAAGGGAATGGAGTTGAAATATTCATTCCTGGCTGTCATACCGACATTGGAGGTGGAGCTTCCATTGGCATGGAGGAAGCCAAGTTGTTGAATACTGGATGGTATCGATACCTTACTTCATACCATGTGCATAGCAGATCCGAAATAGAAGATAGTGGTGGATTATCTCGGGTCAGGAGGTTGAATGTAGGAACATTAAAAGCAATTGGATGGTTAAATAATGATTCCAAGCCAACCGATGAAGATAAGAAAACGTTCACTGGTCGCTCTAAACTCACAGAAGATGAAACATACTACTCTGAGAATGAAGACAAAACTATTCCGAATGTCATCTTATATAGGCAGGTAACCCCTGGCTATAGTAATGTGTCTTTGAACTGCTTTAAAGAAATGGCAGATGGTGATATTTTCAAAGATGTTCCTCCATCATATGCTGTTCCCAACGATCTCCAAGGTTTATTTGATGCAATAACCAAATTAACGGCATCTGGCAGGTATTTTGTTTATCCTAATACTCCAGAACAGTATTACGAATTGAGAAAAAAGTACTTGCATTTTTCATACAATGAGCAATTAAAAGATATAGCCGATAATCTATTGGTTAATGGGCCTGAATTTACTGATATTACAGTTGAAGGACAAGAACTCAAAGTGAATTCAAGAATCATATATTCTGGCGTTTACCAAGAGAACGATGATTCTGGAAAAACGAGGAAACATATGTTTGATTATGAGTAAACCAATCATTTCAAATTTTGATTTTGGGCAACCTGCAGAATCGTCAGGCTTGCAAAATAATAAAAAAGTAGACATTCCCCCTGATAATTTAATTCTTGTTGATGCTTATTGGGAAAAGGATGGAATGAAGATAAGATTTATTCCTCACCAAATGGGTAACAAATTGCTGAAAGACAATAATAATGACAATGATAATATAACACTGAAAGTAGTCTTTGTTTTCGAATACAATAACTCAACACATAATCAAGAAGAAGCAAAGTTTGAATTGTCATTCAAATCGCCTGATACAATGTATTTGAAGCAGGAGCCAAAGAAAATCACAATTAAAGGTTTAGACATTTTAAATAACATATTAAAAGACAATGGATTAATTGTGACTAACAATGAGCGAATTTGTTATTTTTATGAAATCAAAGATTTTTCATCTGACTTGTCAGGAATCAATCAATGAGAGATGAATGCATACAATCACCATAGAATAATTGAAGAAGTAAATAAAAAATTATTTGAAGAGGCTAGTAATGACGAAAGTCTTAAACCTGTTTTTAATATGTATTCGCAGAACATTAGTACTTTAGAATCTGCTAGTGATTATACTGACGATTTTGCAAATGATTGGGAATGGAAAGGGGTGTCTGACAATGTAAATCATACGATTGGTGGAATAAAAAAAATTCAAGGTCTAGACCCCGAAGCTTTTTTTTATTATCATTTTTATTATGATATTGAACTTTTTGACAAAGAACAAAAAAATAAAGGAACGATACAATTAATAAGAAGCAACAGGAATGATAAAAGATATAAGAGAACATTCATGAATTGCGACTTGGGAAGTAACAGATTTATCAAAAAAAAGTATAAATCTTTCTTTTCATCCATCAATAAACGTGCTGATTGGATAAAAGATGATTATTCTGATTTGTCCAATCAGAGTGATTGCGTGGCATTTCTTCACGCCATGGGCGCTGAGATAAAAAAGGATGGCTTCACCATAGGTGAAACAGAAGAAGGTGCCAAAAGAGTTTTTGCTGAACATTTAAAGAAATGTTTTGCCGAATATCTTTATTTAACGGATGATGCAGAAGCAATGTTTATGCTTGGCATTGCTTTACATAGCATAATGGATAGTTTCACTCCTTCTCATATGGGTTTTCAACACTATGCTGCTCAAGACATGGCTTTACATGCTCAAGGAGACGTGGTCGTATTTGTTAACGACAAACCTAATTACGATCCTGGGCAATACTCACTTGATGCAGCAGCTTCACATGGAAAAACGAGAATTGTTGATTATTGGGTCAAACATTTTGATAGCAACAATGAGCTTAAGGGAAAAGAGTTTGTAAACAGATATGGTTCAAATCAACAAAAAAACATGTTTAGGATTTTTGTTGAACTTGGTGATTTTGAAAAAGATGAAGATATACTTATGTTATTAAATGGTAAAAAACAAACTGTTCAGATATACACACACGGAGCTGGCTACCATGATATGACCGTAAATGCCCAACAATCAAGAGAATCATTAAACAGTATTCTATCATTGAAAAAGTATGGGAAAAGAGCTTGTATTTATTCAAATGCTGCAATCAAGGTGTGTGAGGAAGTTTTCAAAATACTATCGATTACAAGGTTGACAATTAATGATTATGAGGAGTATAAAAAGTCGAAAAATATTATTGATGATGCTTTTTCTATTTGGGAAAAACAATATAACGATTTAGAAAATGATAGAAATAAGCATTTAGCTTTACAACTATACGATAAATGATCTATCATGCCCATCCCTCAGTTCAAAATACTAGTCTCTGGCACCGCACCAATACTTTATCCCTCTGACACTTTCTTCGGACTGCTCTATTTTGAGGCTGATGATGCCCTCGAAATTCCCAAAAAGTACCCCTACCAAGGTGAGTGGGGACAACCTATCAGCACTCATCTGCTGGAACGTGAGGATTATACTGTACCAGGCTTGATTGACATGGTATGGCTCTCTATTGTGGAACGTAAATTCTACTCTTTAGTGGAGAAACTGCCCACGGAAAAATTAGAGGAATTATTTGGACAAACAGACAATGACTCTGGCGAAGCGGTTTATGAGCACATTGTGGTTGGCATGGCCCCTTACGGCGGTGTTGCTCTATGGACGCACGGATTCAAGAAGTCAACATTAATAGCATGGATGCACGGCGAGGAAACACGAGTGGAGATGAAAGACTTCATGCCATTAAACCCCGATGTCACACTCGACAAGAACTGCGACTTCTATATTAATAATGATTCGCGCGTAAAAGAAAACCTCAAAAAAAACGGTCTCCCGCCTTGCGATCTCTTTGATAACTATATGAAGCAATTCACCTATCGCTATCTGCCCTTATTTGAGCATTGGGACGAAAGCGAAAAAAAGTGGGTGAAATACACCGAAAAACAAGAAACAAAGCCTGAGTTGGACCACATTGAGGAAGCTCTCTACGACGGCACCCACGACAAACTGCACAATGGTGGACTACTCAACTATCACGAAGCAGGCAAGCCTAAAAAACTGGCCGTGAAGTGGCACATCAAGAAATTGGAATACACATCTTATCTCTGGTTGGATGATGAAGCCATTCGTTCCATCTTCGACAGATTCTATGGCATTCACCCTGAGACCAAAACCGATTTCATCATCCGTATCGACCCAAATAAGAACAAATACCAACTTGCACTTTACCGCTATGGATTGCAAGAGCCTCAAATCATCCCCGAGGAAGCTTACCAACTCATCGTGTTCAAAAACAAGTTTGAACAATTCCGCAGCGAAAACTACGACCAACCTCGTGGCGCGTGGATTTGGTAAAGAAAAAATGAGAAGCAATATAACAAACACAAAAAACCATAAACAATGAAAAAGTTTCTACTATTTTTCGCCTCGCTGCTGCCCACCGTAATTTGGGCACAGCAAATCTATGTCAGTCCGAAGACGCTGCCAGACTTCTTCTATGAGAACGAAGGGCCTTCTGAAGAGAACACTTTTGTGGTGTCGGCTACTGGTTTGATAGACACCATAGGCACAACCGACACACTTGTTATCACAGCCAGCGAGCATTTCGAAATATCCACCCAAACCAGTGAAGGTTTCGAAACAACTCTCCGCTTGTTTGCCGATGCGGATGGAACGGTGGACACAACCACCATTTATGTACGGATGATTGCAGGACTACCCGCTACATTATATGAGGATAGCATTGTCGTTTCTACACAACGCGTATATGCACAAGATGTCGTCTATTGTCACGGCGAGGTGGTTATGCCCACGCTGCCTGCTCCTAGTTTTTCTCTTGAACAAGGCACTTATTCGGGAGTGCAACAGATAGACATCACTTGTGAAGTAGAAGAAGCCACCATTCAATACCGCCACGATCCTAATGAGGAATGGATGGATTTCACATTGCCAATCCTCGTCGACCGCGACATGACCATTTGGGCCAAAGCGACAAAAGAAGGCTACAATGACAGCGAGGAAGTTAGAACCAACTATGCCATCGAATACACCATCACGGCTACAGCCAATCCTGAACAAGGCACAGCGACAGTGAGTGGCGACGGCATCTATCATTACGGCGGCATTGCTACACTTACCGCCACGCCTAAGGAGGGCTATCTGTTCTCCTCGTGGAACAATGATGAAACCGCCAACCCGATGGAGGTTACCGTAAGGGGTAATGCCACCTACCAAGCGATTTTTGAAGCCATCAGCTATCAAATCACCGTCAGTGCCGATCCCGTGAATGGCGGTGTGGTGAGTGGGGGCGGCACCTACCACTTCCCTGACAGACCCACAGTGACAGCTGTAGCTAACGATGGCTTTGAATTTGTCAACTGGTCTGAAAACGGAGAGGTGGTTTCCGATGAGCCTGTATACTCATTTTTCAGTTTGACTTCCCGTGTTTTGGTGGCACATTTCAATCTGGTCGCCCTACCAACTATTGTGGGTAGAGTAACCGCACCAGAGGCTATTTGTGCTGGTAATTCACTTCAACTTATCGCTCCCGAAGTGTCTAACGCCTATGTAGAAGGATGGCAGATCTCGCCTGATACCACCTTTGCTGTCTTTTCAGCCTACACCGATCAAATACTTGACGAAAGTTACAACGGTTGGCAACTACGTTATATGGCTTCCAATGATGCTGGAACCACCTACAGCGATAACCTCACTATCACAGTATTTCCAACTATTCCAGCAGACGAAGTTGAACCCATCGTTTTGAAAAACTGCGGTACGAGCAATGTACGTATGCTTGTCTACCCTCGTTCAGGATACCAATACCAATGGTACAAGGATGGTCAAGCCATCACGGGTGCCACTGGACAGTACTATTACCCAAAACAAGGTATGAAAAACGGCACATACTATGTTGAAATCAGCATGGTTAGAGACGAAAATAACAATCTCCGCTGCCCGGTAGCCAGCCCCGAAATTGAAGTGGCGGTTACAACATCCCTAATCCAAGGAAAGGCTTATCCCAATCCCTGCCCCACTGCTGAAACCCTATTTATCATGAGGGAAAAAGAAGGCAAAGCCCTACTTCACCTTTATTCCGTTGATGGCAAGCTGGTGCACAGCCAAACCATCACACAAGGTCAGAATGTCATAGGCGTGAACCTGCCGAATGGAATCTATGTTTCGCATATCATCGATGGACAAGGCGAAACACAAACAGAAAAAATCATCATCCAATAATTTGTTCAACCCACATAATCCAAACGACATGAAAAGAATAGTTTTAGTTCTTATGATGATAGCCTTTGCTGCCATGGTGCAAGCACAATCGCAACCAAAAACAATCAAAGGCAAAACGAGAGATGGTAAGAATGTGGTTGTAAAATACTACCCAGGTACCATTGAAGACAACATTGAATCTGTGAAATATCAAGTCGTCGATGAATTGGAAGCGAGGGTGAAATCGTTGCAATCCGACACACAAGATTTGCAGAACAAACTGAATGCCGCCAACAAGCAGGTCAAGCAATTGCAAAAACAGTTGGAAAACAACGGGAACAAGGACAACTGCGAAGCCATTCAAAAGGCACTTGCTGAAAAGCAGGAAGAAGTAGTTACCCTGACCAATCAAGTTGACAGTCTGAACATACAAATGCGGCAACTCAACGAGGATAAAGCCATCTTGCTATCCCAATTGGATTCGGTGAGAACAACTGTTCAAGCCAACCCAACAAGACAGGCCCAACCCGAAAAAGCCTCTGCCCCTACACCCATCATTGGCATAGAAATCAATGGGGGCATCGCAATATACGGCCATACGGCCAACGAAAATTGGGAAACAAAACCTTTCAATTTAGCCAAGCAAATTGCCGTCTATTACGGCACACCTCGTTTGGCCCAATCATTCCCCATTTCAGTGGAAGTTGGAGTTGGAATCAACAACTTTGCCATGTCAGCGCACCACGATGCATTCACAAAAACCATTGAAAACCAAATAGACCTAGACCATCATCAATACACAGCAAACTACACATATAGTGAACTGGATGAGCGTCTTTCCTTAACCTATTTAGGCATCCCTATCCGTGTGTGTTTTGGCCAGCCATCGAGAAACAAGGTGAGTGTTTATGCCAAGTTGGGTATCACGCCATCGTTTAGGATTGGCAACCGTTTCGAAGGCACCGGAACTTATACCTTGACGGGTTACTACCCCCAATGGGATGTCACCCTCAGCGACATTATGGAGTTAGGCTTCGTCAACGACGCCCAATGCTATGCCGACAATTTCCAGCCCTCAACCAAGTCATTCGTCCTTTGGGGAAATGTAGCCCTGGGAGCCTGTGTTCCTCTTGGCAAATCACCCATTCAACTGAATTTTGGCATTAAGGCAGACTACACCTTTACACCTATTGGCAATACCGCATACATTGAAGCCTTGCCTGACGGAATGGGATTACTTTACAATGGAAACAAAGTATTTATCCCAAGTGCCACTTTCGGAATCATATACACAATCAAATAATCCTATCTATCTAGAAATTATCAAATTAATAAAATCATAACAATGGAAAACGAACAACTTTACGATGAGGAATTCATCATTCACCTGACCATTGACGGTACTTCCTTTGAGGAAGTCGAGGTAAAGGTTACCGACCCCAACAAGACTATCCGCGACCAAATCAACAGCATCGTGCAAGTGTTTGAACTGCCCAAAATGGACAATGGTGGCAACCCTGTACAATATCTCATGGGACAAATCACGGAAGATGGCGGCGACCCCGAAATCCTAGAATTTGAAGACGAGGACGGTCGCGAGCAATGCCTGCTCGACTACAACGTGCAACCTGGCGACCATTTGCATCTCATCTCCGTGCCGATTGCCGGCTGACATTCAAAAAATCTCGGACAATGAACGATCTGATTAACAATTTCAACAGAAAAGAACTTTCTGGTCGCGACGCGCGTCTTTGGCAGGAATGGAAAGAACTTGACACCCTCTGCGACAAACGCAAAGCTGTCAGCTCCAACCCTCGCGAGCCTTCCATTTCCTATATCATCCGTAAAAAGAATGTCATGGGGCTTCCCGTCGAATATGAGATTTGGTATCGGGTAAAGTCTATCGTAAATGTAGAAGACACTCCGATTCCACGTAAACCCATCTTCGGATATTTGCACAAGATGAGCATCGTGTTGCCTAACAACTATCCCTCGGCCGACGGCAACCCCATTTTTACCTTCCGCACCGACATCTGGCATCCCAACATCCGCTCGTCGGGGAGCTTCAAAGGCCATGTCTGCCTTACCATCAAGGAAATGGGCGTTCTGGCTTCGCTAAAAGACCTTGTGCTCCGCGTGGAACGTTACTTGAAATACCAACTCTATCACGCTCAAAACACTTATCCCTATCCTGAAGACCAAAATGTGGCCGAATGGGTACGCGAAGAAGGCGAGCCTAACGGATGGACAAGATTCGGTCAAAATGACGCATCTACTCCTGATGATGACGACAAGCCTATCTCCACCGCACCAACCCCACAAGATACACCCCCACAAAACACCACCAAAAAGTCACTGACAATATGAAAAAAAACACATTTGCAATCTTTGTGCTTTGCCTCTTTGCCATCACTTTGAAAGGCCAAGAAACCATAGAAGTAAAGCTCAACGAAGACACACCATGCCTCAACAACCACTCGCTGAAATATGCTAATGCCTTCATCACGGTGTGTAGCAATAAGACCAACGACGAAGATATATCTTCCATTTCAGTGAAAATAGAAAACACAGATGAGTCGCTGATGTTCATCGTTTTTGGGCACGGTTGGACAAAGAAAGAATTACGCAAATTTCATATCATCAACGAGACATCAAGTGAGAAAAGTGCCCGTATTGAGTACTATCCCGATCTCAACTATGATACGAGATTGAATCCGTCCGACGATTTCACATTGCCCTCTTTTGAAGTGAGAAACGAACAGGAAACCATCCACCGCATCCCTTTTTACATCGCCAAAGAGAAAAGAAAATTTCTTTGCAAGAAAACCTGTTTGCTCGAAAAACAGATTGTCGAATTGCGTATCACCATCGAAGCCAACAAGGACAAAGAATTTCCCAGAATCAAACAGGAATGTGATTCGCTATACGATGCTTATGCTTTAGCCCTTGACAACCATCAGTTTTGTTCCCATCCAGCACACAAGCCATCACTCAAAGAACAAACGAAAAATTTTGTTGCAGAAAGAGACGACCTCAGATTAATCATCAACATGAGGCTGACGGAAAACCATTGGAGCACAACCAGCAAGCAGTATACATTGTATCAGGAATTGTTATCTAAACTCGATAAAATCAACCCCGACATTATAGATTACGACTGCGGCATTAAGGAAAATCATGTCAGAACACATTCGTGTAGCTATTGCGACCTCTCACTTTCCGACATCTACAACAAACTTCAGGCCTACTACATCAATCTTACGCAAGGCGACAAAACCAAAGCTGAGATATGGGATGATGTCAACAGTTTGTACACTTGCTACACCAAATCCAACAAGAACCCTAATCGCAAAAAAGAAGGGAAAGTGGTGAAAGACGGCATTGTAAAATACTATAACCTGATCAAGAAAAAACAATGAATCCGCAAAAGACCATCTTACTTGCCTTCGTCCTAATTTCTTGCCTGACAGCTAGCGCACGTCAAGTGACCGACACTTTATATTCTCCGCAAAAAGACAGGGTGATTGTCACTTACGACATGGTCCAAAAAAACGGCAAGGTTGAGATACGCTTCCTTGATGCGAAGAAAAAACTTGGTGCGGCCAATAAAGGGCAACACAAAGACATGTCAAAAATCGTAGTCATGTTTTTTGATCGCATTGGCTCTTTTAAAGGCCTCACCCTGAAAGGTTTGGGACCTTCCATGTTTATGGTACCTTCTGATATCGAATACGAAAGGTCTGAAGACGGTTATTTCATCATAGGTCAAGATGCCGCATTAACATTCAACGCAGATCTTACAAAGTCCACTAACTTGTCCATCCCCTTGTTTCTCGCAGAATATGAGCGGAAAAGCCATTACAAGATTTTCGCCCCATGCGGTAACCTAGACATCATGATTGGCATTCCCAGACCGCAAGCGCAAAACAACGAAGGAAAGACAAACGAGACATTTATCCCTCTGGAAATTGAAGATGCGCTCTCTGATACCGACGCGGAAGCCTTGACCAGTGTAAACTATATCATGGAACAGCTCTCGGAAATAGAGAAATTGCCTTTCAGCGAGATGTTCATCAACGAGGTGGAGACGCTGAAGAAGATGAAATTCAAAGTGGAAAACAAAGATGTGGCTTCAAGAATCCAAGAGGCTTTAGAGGCTTTTGCTAACAAGAAAGAAGCATTGGAAGCCCTTGCCGCTCAAGAAGCCCTCGCTGCTCAACAAGAAGCCGCCAAGCAAGACAGCATCGCCAAAGAAGAAGCCCGTCAACAGCAAGAAGCCAACGCCGCTCTCGCCAAGGAAAAAGAGGACAAGGAAAAGAAGCAAACTATCTGGATGATCATAGGCGGTGTCTTATTGGCCATCCTACTCTTTGTGGGTAACCAAGTCATGCAAAGCATACGTAGCAAAAAGACACAACGCAGCATGATGCAAATGCAACAAAACGCCGTCAACCAAGCCAAAAACAAGGCAGCCAGAGCAATCCGTAAGGAAACAAGTCAAGTGGTAGGACAAACCAAACAAAAAGGGAAGGATCTGCTACGCGACAACACAGGCAAAATCATCAAAGGAAAAGGCAATAAAAAGAACATATCCATCTAATCATTATGAAACCCCTTCGGACTTTACTATTTACCATTGCGGTGTTCTTCTTCTTTGGGCCATTTGCACATGCCCAAAACACTTCCATAACAAGAAACAAAGACGGCTCCATCGACAAGGAAATCGTCATCAAAGAATTCAATTCTTTACTTGACACCTTGACGCAATATCCCCAAAAGGACGAGGAATCCAATGACCTCATCAAAAATTATCTTTCTGGATTGTTTCCATATCCAGAGAATGTCAAAATCAGAGACGGGGAATACGATGGCCTCAACCAAGACAAAGCCTACACTCTCGAGGAACAAGACCAAATCAACAAAAATTGCTACGATGAACTAGCAAATATCCTGTACCAAAAAAGACTATCACAGCAAGAGACAATTGGTGAAATAGATGATAACTCCTCTAATTATTTAGATAAATGGAAATGGTTGCTAATAATACTAATATGCTGCTTGGCGGTGCTCATCGTGATTCTCATCATCGTGATTAGCCAATCAAAAAACAAAAAGGCAAAGCGTGTACCCCAAAACATTGTGGTGAACCCAACAACCACAAACGAAAACGACACGGGCATTATCGTGCGGCGTAAAACCACTTCCGTGATGCGCAAACAAAGTCTCAATGACGCTATTGGCAACGACAACTACATGATCATTGACTGCCAAGAGTTCTGTAATGATTCCTCGGTAAGGAGAATGTATATCAAGAATAGTTGTATCAAAGACATCTATAATATGTATGCCGAAGACCTGCGCAATCCCAACAACCCCAAAGAAGACGGTTGTATGGTCCTCGGTCGATGGGTACACGATGACAAGAGTGACAGCTACGATGTGTCTTTGGAAGAGATTGTCCTACCAGGCGACGATGCTATTTTCTCCGAATATGAGTTGAATTTCGGGGGAAAAATAAAACTGAGGGTTTCCGAGAAACTGAAGAAACTCCGCCGTGATACTGAATTGCAATACGATCTCACCTGTTGGGTACATTCCCATCCTGGTCTTGGGGTTTTCTTCAGCAACTCCGACTGCAACGTGCAGACACAGTTGAAGCATCCTACTCATCCTAATTTCCTGACCGCCATCGTTATCGACATTCTTACCCCGCAGCAGGAATTAGGCATTTTCACATACAAACACGACTCCAGCATCATCTCAAAAGCCGAGTTAAAAAAACTCTATTCTTTGGAGGATTGGTATAAATGGGCTTTGGAAAGCGAACGCCATGCATTCAAGCATGAAGACCATTACAACACTTTGGCAAACGCTTCAACACGGCTATCCTATTGCCACAGCATTGAGCTTAATAACAGCGTCATCATCGACATCTGCATGCTGACAGATTATCCTGAAGGCGAAACTTTGAGGATGATACACGGTTTTGTCAACAATTCGTCGGACATGACGGAGTATGTGGCGGTTAAAATGAGCGACAATGTCTCCTTATCCGACAACGAGTTCATCGGAGCATTCATCGTTGAATCGCATTGCAGTATTCCTTCCGTAAGGAAAGCGCTCACCAACTATCTGGACCAAATCAAGTTCGTGTTGGTGTATTCCACCACAGATGGCATACTGACCTCCATTCCTATCACAAACAATGATTTATGCATTGACCAAACCTGTTATGGAACACAAAAACTTGAAGACTTAAAGATATGGACAAGAAGAAAAAGATAAGTAAACTGAAAGCCTTGGCATTAGCCACATTATTCGCCTTGACCTCTGCAGCTTATGCACAAGATGTCAAGGAAATACAATTCTGCGACAAAAAATACCTGCCCGACAACGACAGCATCACATTATTCCTGAAAGTCCTCAATAGCCACAACCAGTCCGCGGATGTTGACACTACTATCCTTAAACAACGCCTGACGATTACGGAAGACGGCACCCCTATTCCAAGGGAAAAATACGAGATTTGTCCCCTAACCTCAGGGCAACGCATCCCGGCCAACTACACTTTCTCCGTCCTAGTCGACCTGAGCATACCTGAAAACGGCAAAGGCCAAATTTACGACGCGGTGAAAAATCTAGTAGAAAGTGCCCACGACAGTTGCGTCTATCTCTCGTTTTTCGGTGACAAAGTGGGGCAAAGCTTATTGGCCACAAAACAGAACTATCCCGACCTCAAGGAGCAGTTTCTTTTTACTGCCAATGAAAAATGTTTTTATAGTGCGCTTTACGCCAAAATTGCTGAATTTAATTGGCTGAATTCACCCTTGGAAGACATTATCGACACAGAAGACAATTACACAAAGATCGACGCCATTTCCGTAAAAGCCAAAGAAAACATTGATAAGAATATTTTGTTTGTCTTCACAGAAGGCAACACGCTTCCGAAAATTGAACAAATCAGTTATCACGAGGTAACAGAATACCAAAACGATGCTTCTCGTGTCGTTCCCAAGATTTATGCCTTATTTTACGATGCTGGAAACGGTATTGATGACATGGTAGAACTAACCTTACGAGGTGTGACCAATCCCAACATTGCCGACCGTCAAGGTGCCTTCATGCCTTCAAATGATATTCATAGCATTATCGAGAACTTTGAGCAAGCCGTCAAAAACGAAATGTATGATTTCGCTTTCACTTATCAAGTGCCCGAAGACAAGACTTACAAAGGAAAGGTTCAATATGAGGCGCTATGGGACGAGGAAAGCTATGGTTTTGGTGCCTTTTCCATCGGTACAGAAGAACAAGTATGGCCTAAACGCGAACAGAAAGCCAACGATTGGATTGTCAAATATTTAATTGCCCTGTTGATTACGCTGCTCACCATCTTATTCTTCATCATTGTGACGAAAGTCATCATTCCTGGAATAAAGTCGTTGACTTTCTCATTGAAACACTATAAGAAATACAAACCTGAAGCAAACGTGCAGAAACGCGTGTGTCACTATTGCCGCCGCGAGATCATGCCAGGCGACCCCGTAGTGACCAAGTGCAAACACATCATGCATTTGGAATGCTGGAAAGAAAACGGCTACAAATGCTCGGAATATGGACAAAACTGTAAGGAAGGCATACAAGAGCACGTCCATTGGAGAGACGTATTCAGCCTTAGTTCGCTTCGCGATTGTTACCAAACCATAGCGGGCATCTTGGCTGGTCTTGTCAGCTGGATTATATATAATCTGCTAGGAGACGGGGCTTTTGGAGGTTTGTCACGAGCCATTGTCAACACATTTTACAACAAAGACGAGCTACTTAATGGCTTGACGACGGAATGTACCGCCAAAGTGTCATCCTTCCTGACCATCGGTTTACTATTGGCTTTCTTCTTGTCGCTCATTTTCCGTTATTTTGATGGTGTACGAAAAAAGGACTGGAAATCATTATTGAAGACATTTGGCTGGTCGTTGGTATCAGGACTCATCGGCATGGCAGCTTTCGCCGTGGGAGCCATTATTCTTTGCCTATTGCTCTCGCCAGAAGACACATACATCCATTGGGCGTACTCCATCCCCGCATACTTGCTGTTCTCAGTCTGCGCCTCACTCAGTCTCACCATCAAGTCGACCATTCCGGCGAAAAGTGCCTTGATCGGAGGTCTTATTTCAGCTGTAATTGGTTTCATCGTCTTGTATTTTTCCAACATTACAAGTGCACGTCGTGGCTGGACGAACATGCTTCTCGACTTTGTCATCTATGGTGGTGGCCTTGGAGCCTCATTGGTTACAGTCCGCATGTTGGCTGAGAAATACTATCTAGTCATTAAGAACGGAGTCAAAGAAGGCCAACGCATCCCCATCCACAAATGGATGAATGCCACAGGTGGTGGCAATAAAGTGACCATAGGTATGACTGAACGCTGCGAAATCCAAATGACATGGGAAAAAAGCAACAAAGTTGCCAAAGAGCATGTGCAACTTTATGTAGACCACACCCGCTCTCAAGCCATGCTTAAGCCTATGGCGACAAAGGTAATATATAACTCTCGGGCGGAACTTCCCGTAAACAAACCTGTTGGACTGTCTAACAATGACACTTTCACTGTGGGTGACACCATTTTCCAATATGTTGAGAACTAATTTGTCGATTCATGGAAAAGGAGAACAAATACGAATGGGGTGAAGGTGTTTTTACTTTGCTTTCTTGGTTTAAGAAAGAAAAGGTGAAAAACGCCAGAATTCTTGTGGCTGGTGCTGGTGCATTGGGCAATGAAGTGGTGAAAGATTTGGCGTTATTCGGAGTCGGACACATCTTTGTGGTGGATTTTGACAAGATTGAACTATCCAACCTTACCCGATCGGTATTGTTCAGGGAAGAAGACGCTTACAGTCATTCATACAAGGCTGACATCGCAGCCAAACGAGCCATGGAAATCAATCCTCAAATCAAGGTTGTGCCTATCGTTGGAAACCTTTTCTCGGAAGTTGGTTTCGGTATCTATCGTTCGGTTGATGTCGTCATAGGATGTCTTGACAGCCGCATTGCACGCTATCTGCTTAACCGCCTATGCATGCGCGCCGGCAAGACTTGGATTGACGGTAGCATTGAGAACCTAACTGGTGTGGTGAAAGTGTTTACGCCTGGTATGAATTGTTACGAATGCGGTTTGTCGCGCGAAGAGTTCAACCACATCATGCTCCGCACGGGATGCGCTGATGTGGTGCGTAACCAAAGTTCGGCGGGCAGGGTGGCCACTACGCCCATCAGCGCATCCATTATCGGTGCCATGCAAGTGCAAGAAGCCATGAAAGTTATTCACTCCGATACGGAAAGCGCTGCACAATTCAAGACACTGGAAGGGAAAATGTTGCGTTACGAAGGTCTGACCAACAGTACCAACATCTATAAGTTTTCCTCATGGAAAAAAACATGCCCCTCTCACGAACGCTGGGAGCCTGTCATAGAAGGGAAAAACCTATCAGCCACTATGACCGTAAAGACCTTTCTTGCCAAACTCAAGATATTGCTTGGAGTCAAAACCTTGGAAATCAACATGTGCAACAACAAGTTTGTGGACAAGATTGTTTCCGACAAGCCAGAAAAAGAATTTGAAGTCATGATTCCCGAATCAAAGCTGAACGACCTCATCAACGAAAATGCCGAACTCAGGAAACTCAGTTACACTTCTTTGTTCCACAAGTCGTTTTACGAGAATATTGACTTTGATTTTCCATACCAAGACCTTACACTTCAACAAATCGGCATTCCTTTGTTTGACGTGGTACAAGTCAGCACCGAGAAAGGAGTGTTTTATGTAGAACTCAGTGGTGATGCCGCAACTTTTAAATGATTAAGCCATGCTTCCAAAGAACATCCCCGACGACATCAACGTAGAAGTCCTTCTTTCATATTTGCAAGATGGGTCATATAAGGTGATGTTCAACGGAATGCATAAGCGTAATGCCTACAATGACATTCTGGAGATCGCAGAAGAAAACGGCTCCTTGATGCTAACTTTAGGTCGGGGAAGCCTGTACAACAAGTTGCCTGAACTATTGTTTCATCCCATCGACCGTTTCGACAACCTGCCTGCTCAAAACGAGAAGGAAAGGTTTCGCGAAGAATATGAGGCTCAAACTACCGAAATTAAGAATGCACGCAAATTCTTTGCCCCAATAGACCTCATGCTACTCAAGCTGCGCATGATGGCTAGAGAAAAGCTGGATATTTACGCCACATCCGACAAGGTCTTGATGGATATTCTCGGTGATGAACTCACCAAAGAGCAAAAACAAAACCGCTTTTGCCGTCAAATACTGCCTTTCCTGCCTTTCTGCAAATACATCAGAGGTAACCGAACCCTTCTTACCATGATGCTTCGCAAAGCCTTAAAAGAAGAGAATCTAGGTATCGACATCAGCGAAAAACCGCATGAGACAATCGACCTTAATCCCAGATACGACACCTGCCTTGGCGAGAAACTTGATTCTCTTTATGTAGACAACACCTTTAACGAGTCCGTTCTGACCTACGATATCCATTATTGGTCGGAAGAAGAGTGCAACGAGCATTTCTTACGATTCATCGATGAAATGGAGACCTTTCGTTTGTTCATCCAAGACTATTTCATGTCTCTGGAGGCCATCTTATGTTTCAACATCTGTCACGACAGCGAGTCAACCATCCTGTCAGATGATATATCCTACCAATATTTGAATTATAACACGAATCTATAACTACCATGCAAAAAAGAATCTGTTGGAAAAAAGGAATGCGGCTCAGCGAAGAGATTATGAGAGCCTCTGACGAAGCCACTGCCGCTTGGGTAGGCAATGCCTTCGTACTTGCTGCTGCGGGACAATTTGGCTTGTTTCCCAATTTGCGTCCATTCCACATCGCATTGAATATCAGCAATGGTTTCATCGAAGTGGCATCATTGAGTTGCCTTGCCATCACAAAAGGTGGCAACCTCATTGATATACTATTCGACTCCAAATACTCCAACCCTATCCCTTGTAAGGTTGCTATTCCACAAGGCAGCCCCTCAAGCGAGCTTTTCCTCACCGTCAACGTCAACATGGAGCAATGGAAAGAAACCACGGGTGGGTTTGAAGAACCTATTTATGACTTTGGTTTGGTCGATGTTAATAGTCCTGTCTCAGAATACTCCTTGCCTATAGCACACCTTATTGATACTGACTTCGGCGGATGGCATGTTGACGAGAGCGACTTCGTACCACCCTGCTTGTTCGTTTCTTCGCATCAAAACTATGTTCAACTCTTGGAACGGTTCATCCAATGCCTAAAAGAAATCGAAAGTAAAAGCCGAGGTTTGATTCATTCCGAAGCACGGAAAGCCATCAGGGTATTCTGGCCTATCATTCAGCAAATATTAATTGATGCCGATCGGGGACGCGACTTGATGACCCCCATGTCTTTCTTGGCCGCCATCCAGAAAACCGTGTGCGCCTTTACCAGTGCTTGCGACCTTGATGAATACCTCAACCTTGCCGATGCCGAAACGTTTAGAAATTATGCATTGACCAATTACAACTACAAGAACGTTTATAGAATTATTAAAGAGGGATTGGATTATTGTTTTTCCATTAACGAAAAACTCAGTAAGATACAAATCAGTACACCACAAAAGCCAGTCACCAAAATGGCAGCACCTTACATCAATGATAATCAACTCATCCAAAACTGTAAGAGTCGCCGCGTAAGCATTCCTGTTGTCAATCCAACTGCTGGATCCACCGTTTTCTATTCAACTGACGGTAGCGAGCCTTCCATAAAACTTCCAAATAGCGGAGCCATTTCCATCGAAAACGGCTTCAACAAGAAGAAAGCTCCCGAACCCGACAAGACCATATTCTTGAAACTGAAATCTGTAGGCAGCGGAACCAACAGTGATGTGGCCACTTATACCATCACATTACATAAAGACTACAAGGTTTGGGACGGTTATGAAATCTGACCTGACACAATACATCAGCACCCCGATAACTTTCATCGATGCCGACTCGATGCTCGAATTGAAACACGATCTTGAATCGGAAATCGCGCTACTCGACAACCTCATCGAACTAATCGTGTTCACCCCACGAGGCAGTTTCCTTGCCGACCCCGAGTTTGGCTTCGAATATTGGAACCACGAATACTCCAACATTCAATACCAAACCTTCAATAGCGGACAAGGCCTTTCTTTAAAAGGTAATGGACAGGAAATCACAAAAATCGAGTGCCAAGAAAGCATAAAAAACAGTCTATGGGCTTACGCGCCGCAACTGAAAAGGGTCAACGTGACCGTCGAACTCAATGCCGCCAAACAGGAAAAACAACAAAGTCAGAAAAAACAATCAAAACATCAAATCATCGTCATGGTTGAAGGCGATATCGAAAAAGGCATTGGCATCAGCCATTACAAGAAAGAAGTATCTTTTCTGATTGAGCCGACCGTAAGAAGACGTGGCCTGCAACAATAACGACACCAGTACAACTCTTCCATCAGCCTTAACGGTACAAACAATGGACATCGAATTAGAAAATAGAGTCAAAGAAGCCATAGAGCATTTAAAATCCATGTCGATTGACAACATCGACCTACAGCAGATGGATCCTATTGCCAAAATGATGCTCGTTGCCATGCTGAATGAGGTCCAAAAAACCAACGACCATATCAGTAGCCTGAACGATCGGATTGTAGAGCGCTATTGCACTCACTTCATCCCACGCAATAAAGTGGAAGCGATGCCTGCCATTGCTATGATCAACCCCTCATTCAAGCCTAACAAAGATACTGAATCCATCAACATTGGTAGTGAAGCTTCTTTTTCCTATAAGATAAACACGCGAAAACAGCCGCTGAACTATATTCCTTTGTTCAGCACGACAGCCCTGCCCCATTCGCAACCCTATGTTTTGACAAACCACTTAATGAAATCAAGCAATGGGGCAATACCTATTGACATGGGGCACACCAACCGTCTATGGATTGGAATTCCCACCAAGGTGGAAACCAACAGCTTGAAAGGTCTTACCTTGCTAATAAAAGGTAGCCGTGGCGTACAACCCGAACATATCATCGTAGGCACCGAAGGCCGAGAACTTGACTTCGCCACACTCAATGAGTTGGAAAACATCGAAATGGCAGAGCCATTTGATGCGCAACAATCCTCGGGCAGTTTCTTCTCTTTCATTGAAACTTGGAAGGAAAACATGACCGGCGTTGATGACATGTCATGGATTTGCATCACAGATAGCTTTAGCGATAGGGATCAGTTCAAACGGAGAGCTTTTCCTCATTCATTTCTGCAATCTCTCGAAAACGAAATCCTCAAGCAATTTAACCCTAATACCTTATGGATTCAATTGGTTTTTCCCGAAGGTTTTTCCGTTCCCGATGAGTGCGAAGTGCTGCTCAACGTCATTCCAGTCGTCAATATTGATCTTTGCAGTCTCAGTCTCACCCAAGCCACGCCTATCGCAAAACTGCAAAAGCAAGATGATTCTTTCTTCTTACGCATACTTGAAACGAGCACTGCGGCAAACAAACAAGGCTTTGGCATGCTGCAAGATGAAATCATTATTCGCGACTTTGATGCCGATTGCTATCATAACGGCGATCTCTACCGTGACGTGCACAATTTATACAACCATTTCATTGACGACTATTACGCCTTCATCGAATACAACGAAATAAAGGATAGTGAAACCCTAAAGCAATTGCGGGAAATCGTCAACAAGATAGGTAACAGCATCCATGATCCCAACAAAAAATTTAAGTTCGACAGTGGCACATACGTGATGAAGAATATGAAACAGAACACTACTTCATCATCTATCAAAGTCAGCTACATTACCACACAAGGCAAAATAGGAAACACCCCGAAAGTAGGAGAGTTGTTGGAGAACAAAAAACTGCCTGTGATTGAACAAAAAGTTCCCGTGGTGATTTCGGCTACTGGAGGTGCCGACAAAGCTTCGGCTGACGAACGTTACGAATTGTTGCGTTACTACTCGCTTACCAACGACAGGCTTTACACCAAAATGGATGTAGATGCTTTCTTGCGCAAAGAAATCCTAGCAGAATTTGGCAAAGATGAATTCAAGCGCATCTTCCTCAAAATAAACATCGAAGGAGCTGGGGGAGAAACCAAATTACAGCGCGGGCTTTACATTGACATCGAATTCAAGGACAAGAAAAACTATCAAAAAGCCACGAATTGTTCATTCGACATCTTGATGTCACAAAAAATCAAAAACAAATCGTGCATTGCCATGCCGATTATCGTGAGACTTAAGAATTTGGAGGAATAACGGCCATGAATCCTCTTAGTGAAAAACACCTACAACAGTCCATCCACTTATCCGATGTCCATGTTGACACGGCAACGCTGAAAACGAAAACGCTAAAATCGCTCAGGGAACTTGGTCCCCAAGCTGACAACGAGTCCGATATTGATGTCAGAGCTGCCGCTGCCATGTGCCAATATGCTTATTTTATACTAAGTCCTGGCAATAGTCCGAAAGCGGATTTAATAGATGGCTGGAAGCCTTTACTGAATGATTCTGAGGTTGACAAGCTGATAGTTCCAGGGTTTCATATGAAACTACAGAACAAATCAAACGGCTTCAGTTCCATGTTTTTCAAAAAGCAAGCCAATGGCATTCAATATTATGCCTATTGTACGGTAGGCACAGATGAATTAATAGACTGGGTCTCCAACGGTACCCAGTTTGTCTCAGGACTTGCGACTCAATATACCTATTCGGTCCAACTGGCCAAACAAATTGACAGCGCCATTGGCGGCAAAGCCGTACTTTGGTTCATTGGGCACTCTCTTGGCGGAGGCCTTGCTTCTAATAATTCACTAGCCACCGGAAGACACGCCATCACTTTTAACGCTGCAGGCCTAAATCCTCTACGAGTCAATGCCACATTATTGTTGAACAATGGGAAAGACCTTTTCCATCCCATAAAAAGGACAAAACGAATTCACGCTTTCGTGTTAGAGGGCGAGATACTCAACTCTTTCCTCCGTTATTTTGGACAAAGTGCCTATGGAGACAAACATGTCATTGACTTCAAACACGATGAAGTGGATTCCTTTAAAAGGCATGCGCTGACGACCATTTTGGACAAATGGGGAATGAAACACGATTAAGCACAACACAGGACAAACCATGCAAAGCATCCTTGCCGTAATAGCGATTATTGTCTTTTCCTATGGCCTTTTTGCCCAGTCGCCCGACGACATCAAGGCTTATATAGCACAATACAAAACCATGGCTTTACAACAAGAAAAGCTATATGGAATTCCAGCACCCATCACGCTAGCGCAAGGCATTCTTGAGTCAGGAGCAGGCCAAAGTAAACTCGCCCAAAACGCCAACAACCATTTCGGCATCAAAGCATTAGGGGCGTGGTCGGGCGATATTTATCTCGCTTGGGACGACGAACCTCAAAAAAGCAAATTCAGGACATACTCCTCTGCCGAGGCTTCCTATACGGACCACTCCCGCCTTATCAAAGACAACCAGCGTTACCAATCTTTATTCAACATCAGTATATACGACTACCGAGGCTGGGCCAACGGTTTGCAAAAAGCAGGCTACGCTACCGCCCAAAACTACGCCAAGGCTCTCATAGGCTACATTGATGCGTATCAACTCTATACCATCAATGGCGGAGTCAAACTGAAACCCGGAAAAACCGTTGCAATAGCAAGAAACACAACCATTGAAGACCTTTCCAAAGATCAGCAACTTGTCATTGACGATTCGGAACTCTCTTTGGAAGAAGAAGAGGTAACGACGGTCATACGAAAAGCCGTTGTAGAGATTAATGATGTGAGATGCACCATCCTGTATCCTGGCGAAACCTTGGCATCCATCGCCATGAAATACGACATCTCGCCTCTCAAACTGTTGGAATTCAACGAAACCACCAATGAATCCGATCTCAAACTAGGCGACATTGTATATCTTGAAAAAAAGCATGGCAAGTATAAAGGTTCTCGAGATTTTTACCGAGTAAAAACCGACGACACCTTATACAGCATAGCTCAGCAGTTCGGCATCAGGACTTCCAACCTAGCCAAAATGAACCATAAAGACCTATTCTCGCCATTAAAAGAAGGAGAGAAACTTAGACTGAAATAACTTCTATGTTAGATATTGAGCAATTCATTCAAACCGACGAACTTTTTGACGGCCATTACAGGCTGCTGCGTCCGCTGAGTATCGATGGAGGAACGGCTGATGTGTGGCTTGCCCTTGATGTGAATACCATCGACAACTACCCATCGTATGAAGAAAGCGCCCATGCCATTGATGAATCATCGGGGATGCTTGTGGCCATTAAGATATATCGTCCCAAGAATGCCCTTGACATTGAAGGTGAACAACGTTTCCGCGAAGAGTTTAAGGTTGCCTTCAACTGTCACCACACCAACCTGCTTCAACCTACAAGTTTCAACATCTACAAGGAAATGCCCTATCTTGTGCTTCCCTATTGTGAAGCAGGTTCATCAGAACAATTCATAGGGAAAAAACTTCCTACCGAAACCGTTTGGAAATTCATCCTTGAAGTGGCTTCGGGCCTTGATCGGCTTCACTCCAATCATCCCCAAATCATCCATCAAGACATCAAACCCGCAAACATCCTTATCGACAGCAACGGCAATTTCACCATCACTGATTTCGGTATCAGCACCAAAAAATCGGACGGACACGATAGTTACTATGATGATGAAAATAGCGGCACCCTTGCTTATATGGCACCAGAACGTTTCGAGAACAATGCCCAGCCTTCTACTCAAAGCGACATTTGGGCTTTTGGTGCCACACTTTGTGAGATACTTACCGGCTCGCTTCCTTTCGGTGAAGAAGGGGGAAAAGCCCAAGCCGAGGGTCTCGAAGTCGTTCCCCCACTCAAAGGTTTGCCAAGAAGTATACAAAACCTCATATTGGCATGCCTCCAATTTGAACCTGAAAAACGGCCTTCTGCTCATGAGATCGTGGAGGCGGCACAAAAACGGAGATTCGGCATCAGACCCAACAAGAATTTGACCTTGTATCTTGCTGGTGGCATACTCATTTTGCTTACGGCTCTCATCTTTATTCTGATACCAAAACAGAAAAACGGGCCCAGAGGTGAAAAAGTTGTCAATGATTACAATCAAGCCGTTCAACTTTTATTGGACCCTTCTGATGCAAAAAAAGGTTGGAAGATTCTCGACTCATTAGCTTTTAAAGAAAACAACTTTGATGCCATCTTTCTAATGAGTCGATTATATTTCTCACCATCAGAAGATGAGGATAAGGAAAATGAAAGGATTTTCTATAATCCAGAATGGAAAACCATGCGTGATTACGCAGGTGTCAATACTGACTATAAAAAAGCCCATAATTTATTATGCAAGGCGTTTTCAATCAATGGAAACGATTATGCCTTGCTTTATGAATTAGGATGCGACTACATGTCGTTTGAAAGAGGGTGTGACCAAAACTACAATTATGCCAAATGGTGTTTGATCCAAGCCAGAGAAGTAGCCAACACCACCCAAAATGAAAAAGCTAAAGAATATTTAAAAGTAATAGATTGTCTGGATTTTGATGCCGAGCCGGAAAAACCCGAAGAATTAATGAATTCAAACGAAATAAAATAAGAAATCCATGTTTAAAAAAGCACTATGTCTATTGATACTTATGACTGGTTTTGTGGCCTCCGTTTGCGCTTCGACCGTTAAATGGTTGATTGCTCCAAAATATGATGCCATCAGCTATTTCAGCGAGACCCTCTTTAAATGTAAAATAGATGGAAAATCACAACTTGTTGATTTAAAGGGTCAAACTTTGTTGCCTCGCGCTGCCGATTCCATCACAGACTTTTCAGAAGGTATCGCCCTAGTTCTTGAGAAAACAAATAAGCATTACAAAGTCGTAGGATTTGTCAAAGAATCTGACCATAGTTATTTATCCATTAACGGGAACTATTATGCAGGAATGTATTCTTTCTTCTCAGAAGGGCTTATAGCCCTTGCCGATGCAAATACCGATTTGTTTGGTTATCTCAATGACAAAGGGGAAATGTTGCCACAAGAGGCTCTCCATTTCAATTATCCTAAAGCCCGACCTTTTATCAAAGGATGGGCTTCTGTTGAACAGGCAAATAAGAATCAGACAACGATATATATCAACAAGCAAGGAAAAACCATGAATTTAAATGCTTTCCATCGTGGGAAAGTGGTCTTGGGTTCAAGTTTTAACGCATCTGGAGAAGCATTAATAACTTACTATGGCGATGACAACGCAATCATTGACACCAAAGGAAACATCATTAGAAAATACAAGCGTTTGGAAGGGACAACACCTGTTCGCATTTGTGATTTTGCTTTTGATGAAAACGGAAGAGGATGTGTTGCAAAACCCATTCCTCCGCTCAATGAAAAAATGTCCAATTTTTCTGAAAACGGCGTTTTCGGATATGTGGAAGATGAAAAAACTATGGTTCCAGCACAATTTACTTATGCGGGTCCTTTTTTTGCCAATGGGTGTGCCATAGCTGCCATTGACAACAAGTATGGTGTGCTTTCGCTCGTTGAAGGAGATTTCAAAACAGCATTGGACCTTGACAAGAAAGTCAAAAACAACAAAGGCTATGTTTTCACACTTCACATCCCACCGGCGATAGCACAACAAGCAGAGATAAAGTTTGACAACGGTGATGGCATACTACGCCCGATTTCTCTGCAAGACAGCACTTATAAATTCTCAAAAAAAGAGAAGGAATTTACCATCAGGGCACAAATAACCATTGACGACCTACTGCTTTGGGATGAAACCATCATAAGGAAACCAGAAGAATTGCCGTTCATTATAATAGGACCATCTTGTGACGACACCCGCGCCAATAACAATAATCTTGTCAAGGTGAAAACAATCGTAAAGAATAATACCGAAAATGACGTTACTGTGACATGCTCCTTTACCGCCAATTTCGATGAAAGCACGAAAAACAGCTTTGACAAGAATTCTGATCTTAACCCTTCAACTATCATAGCTGCAAAAAAATCAGAAGAGTTTTCTGTTGATATATTTGTGAAAAAATCAGAAAAAGTAACCGTATCTGTTTCCATCAAAATTGACGGAAAACAGTATAAGAGACAAAAGGAATTTGAAATAAGACCTGTCTATTCTTTCCAGTTAAATCACTAATCTTCTAATAATTATGCGTAAAAAATTGTTGCTAACAATTCTGTTGCTGTGCGGATGCAGTATTGCCTTTTCCCAGTACAACTCAGATTCTTGGGTTTGGCCAGACGAAAACCAAAATGATGCTTTGTCGTTTCATTTGGAAGTTGGGCCAAAACTTGGGGCAGGAATGTGTATTGCCACAAAAACCAACCTTTTTGATACCAAATTCAAAAATGGGTTTTCATACCAAGCTGGTCTATCCGTCAAAATGGGTTTAAGACACCAGCTTTCCAAGACACCCAAAGGCATTGAAAGATTAGGTTTAGGCTTTGAAGCCTTGTTGAGTGGAAGAAACATCCGTACAGGGAAAGAAAACCTGTCGATGCTTTGTCTGGACATTCCTATCTTATTGCGATTTTTAATCACTTCCAATTTCTCTTTGGAAGCGGGAGCCACATTTGTCCAACCGCTCAAAGTCAATCCAACGGTTTTGCAAATGCAAAACATTGTTCTCAATACAGGTGATTTGAAGCCCGCTGATGTAATGCTATCTGTAGGCGCTAATTATCAAATCATCGCTGGTTTGGAGCTTGGTCTTCGGTGCAATATTGGCACCAGTCCGATTGCAGAAAACCTTGGCACTCGTTTAAATACATTCATGCTTTCAGCAGACTATCTGTTCCCACTTCTAAAATAACACAAAACTTCGTCAAAAATGAAAAACAAGATTTATACCATTTTTCTACTTGGCTTTTCCCTGTTTCTGCTTTCAACCTGCAAAAATCCAGAGATTGGGTATGAGACGTTCGCAATTACTGATGAAAGCATCGAACCAGACATGTATGGCGTAAAGGTAAACGGATTCTTTTCTTTTTCAGGCAATGTGCAAGAAATGAAAATGAAAATAGCCACAAATGAGTCACTGACAGATGCCGCTGATTATTCCATAATTATTGACAATCAAACATTTTCGGGCGAAATTGACGGACTGGAACCTAACACAACCTATTATTATTGTTACAATATTGATTTTGGATGGAAAGACGACTATTTGACCGAAACAAACAGCTTCACCACGCTTAAGGGGCTTCCAACGGTAAAAACACTTGAAACAATCGCTTTATATGATGCTTCATTCCGTATAAAGTGCGAAGTGACTTCAGATGGCGGATCCGATATTATGGAACGAGGCATCTACTGGTGTATCGGGAATACCGATGATAACCATCCCAATCTGGGTGACAACAAGATAATACACGATGAAAACGGAGTGGGTGAATATTTCTGCTTGATGGATAACCTGGAGCCAAACACCACCTATTCTGTCAAAGCATACGCCAAAAATAGTATTGGAATAAGCTTGGCACAAGAAGTGTTGCACTTTAAAACCCACGACAATCCCAGCGATTCTCTCATGATAGTAACTGATTGTAATCCTCTGTCTGGAGGTACGGCAACAGGAGGAGGCACCTTCACTTATGGCCAGAGGTGCACAGTTACGGCCACAGCCAACGAAGGATACGCCTTCAAGCAATGGACTGAGAACGGCAACCAAGTTTCGACCGAAGCCAGCTATACGTTCACCGTGGACCGCAACCGCACCTTGGTGGCCAACTTCACCCTTAACACCTATTCTATCACTGCCATAGCCGACCCGGAAGCGGGCGGCATGGTGAGCGGCGCTAATACCTACAACTATGGTGCTTTATGCACTTTAACAGCGACAGCTAACACAGGTTATACCTTTGTCAATTGGACGAAGAACGGTGCCCAAGTCTCCACCGATGCCAGCTATATCTTTACCGTGACAGCAGCGGAAGAGTATGTGGCTCTTTTCCAACCTAAAACTTACACTATTAGTGTTTCGGCAGACCCAAGCGATGGAGGAATTGTCACTGGAAATGGCAACTATACCTATGGGCAAAATTGTACAGTAACTGCCACTGCAAATAGTGGATATGTATTTAGTCATTGGGCAGAAGGAGGCATCACGGTATCCTCAAATGCTTCATATACTTTTGTAGTAAATGGAAATAGAAACCTTGTGGCCAAATTTGACCAAACATTTCCTGTCGGAGCAATAAATGGACGCTTCACCATAAACCCCGACGGTGACCAAGTGTATTTTTCCAAAGGCAACCTGCAATACATTGGCAGTGCAAGCACTCCCTATTGGAAGTTTGCTGACAAACAATGGAGCTATTTGGGTAATCATGGACAAGGAAGTGAAAATCAACAAGCAGACCGCGATTTATTTGGTTGGGGAACAAGTGGTTGGAATTGTGGAAACAAGTTCTATCAGCCATACGATACTGATATTTCCAGTGGAGAATTCTATGGGCCTGGTAACAACAACGACTTGACTGGCCAATATGCCAATTCTGATTGGGGATACTACAATGCCATCTTTAATGGAGGGGAAACAAGCGGCCTATGGCGCACTCTGTCCAATTCTGAATGGAACTATGTGTTTTTTGAAAGGAACACCCCTTCTGGAATTCTTTTCGCGAAAGCAATCGTTTCGGGTGTTAATGGTATAATTATTTTACCGGACACCTGGAATTCCAGTTACAATTTAAGTGCGGTCAACAACCAAGGAGCCGCTTTCGTGTCAAATGTTATTTCAGATTCGGAATGGACTAACAAGTTGGAGAAGAATGGAGCTGTATTCTTGCCTGTTGCTGGTTGGCGATTTGGACATTCAGTAACGGAAGAAGGTTCTAAAGGCTATTATTGGACATCTTCACACCATGATACAATAGATAACACATCTTTTTCCCTATCTATTGCTGACGGGGCCTTTAGCACGAATCAAATGGGCAGACATGCTGGTTTGTCTGTGCGCTTAGTCTATCCTATTCCATGATTTAAACATGAAACTTAGGATAGTAGCCAAAACGGATGCGGGCAAGGAACGCGACCAAAACGAAGATGCTTTTATCTTCTGTCCCGATCTTTCTATCTCGGATTGGACACTAAACAAAGCATCCGCGACTCTTGGTCCTTTTGGTTGCCTCTTGTGTGTAGCTGACGGCATAGGAGGTGCCAATAACGGAGAAATCGCATCCAGACTTGCTATAGATTCTATCAAACGATCATTTTCTGATAGTGTTGAAGTGTCTAAAGCCGCTTCTTCTGATTCAAACATCAAAGATTTCCTTACTTATGCCGTCAAAGAAGCTGATTTGACTATAAAAAACTATGCCATTGACCACCCAGATAGCATTGGGCTTGGAACCACTATCGTCGTTTGCTGGATACTCAACAACACTGCATACATTGCCTGGTGTGGCGACAGTAGATGTTACCTATACAATCCTAAAACAGGGCTTTTGCCTCTTACCAAAGACCACTCTTATGTCCAAGAGCTTATTGACAAAGGAGAATTGACCGAGGACGAAGCTTTTCACCACCCCGATAACAATATCATCACGAAAGCACTTGGTGATATGGATTTACAAACACTTCCTGACATTGTCACCCATGTTGTTGAACCTGAAGATACTATATTGCTTTGCAGTGATGGTTTGTGTGGCTATTGTAGCAATCAATCCATTGAAGAAGTCGTTCGCAACAATTACTCAGATATGAATCATTGTTGCAAGAAGTTGCTTCAACTTGCCTTAGATACAGGAGGATATGACAATATTTGCATAGTATTAGCTTCCTTATCAAAAAAAAAAACCTGCTCTGATCAACTTTTTCAAGAATTGGATTTCACCCTCAAAATAGCTAGATAAATGCAATTAACCTTAGCAAATCCTCTTGTCAATCGACGGGAGGATTTTTTGTTTTTGACATGGTTTTGTTTATTTTTGTAGCCATGATGATTTCAGTGTTTTGAAACATGGCTTTTTTTTCTATTTTTGCCATCATAAAAACTTTATCATCATGAAAAAACTCCTCCTCTCTGCGCTCCTCATGCTTTCCATGAGCGCTTTTGCCCAAAAGCAATACATCCTGCAATCGCCCGACAAGGACATCACCGTCACCATTGAGGCAGGCGAACAACTGACCTACGCCGTCACGCACGGCAACACTTGCGTGCTGACCCCTTCCGCCATCGGAATGAGACTCACAGACGGCACGATGCTGGGTACGAAACCCGCTGTCAAAAGCGCCAAGACACGCTCCGTCAACCAAGTCCTGCCGTCACCTTTATATAAAAAAGCGCAAATCCCCGAAGTCTATGAAGAACTGACCCTGACTTTCAAAGGCAACTATAAAGTCATTTTCCGCGCCTACGATGCGGGAATTGCCTATCGTTTCGAGACTGATTTCCGTAAGCCCATCGTCATCGAAGACGAGACCGCTGACTTCAACTTCGATGCGGATTATCATGCTCTCGTCCCGTTTGTCTTGAGACGTGCCGGACAAAAGGGTGCCCTCATCAGCCAGCAGTTCTACAGCTCGTTTGAGAACACTTACACCGACACTATCTTGAGCCACATGGACCCTCAAAAGCTCGCCTTCCTGCCTTTGTTAGTCGAACTCAATGACGGCAAGAAAGTCGTCATCACCGAAGCCGACTTGGAGGATTACCCAGGCATGTATCTCCGCAATGCCAACGGCAAATACGGTCTCTCCGCTGTCCATGCCGGTTATCCCAAAGTCCGTGAACAAGGCGGTCACAACAACCTGCAATGGATGGTGAAAGAACGCGAGGACTATGTGGCCAAGACCGATGGAAAACGTGCTTTCCCGTGGCGTATCGTCACCATCTCGGAGAACGACAAGGAATTAGCCAACAACGACTTAGTCTATCTTTTGGCCTCACCCAACCGCATCGGCGACGTCTCTTGGATTAAGCCTGGCAAGGTGGCCTGGGATTGGTGGAACTGGTGGAATCTCTATGATGTTGACTTCGCAGCAGGCATCAACAACGACACCTACAAATACTTCATTGATTTTGCCAGCCAATACGGCATCGAGTATGTCATCCTCGACGAAGGTTGGGCCGTCAACAAGCAAGCCGACCTCTTCCAGGTGATTCCCGAAATCAACTTACCGGAACTTGTCAAATACGGTGCCGAACGCAATGTAGGCCTCGTGCTTTGGGCCGGTTACGCCGCCATGGACAAAGACATGGAACACGTATGCCA
>JAEEGL012377274.1_pt1 | contig 40019 bp, 34 predicted proteins | sample 9134231 | NCBI WGS metagenome assembly JAEEGL01 (sample SAMN16246548, study PRJNA631951) | gut metagenome | biome: gut microbiome; feature: rumen; material: fiber-attached | host: Bos | place: Iran: Karaj | collected 2018-10
GATGACGTAGTTTATGGTGACCTCGGCGGCCGTACCGGCGGTCGTCGGGACGGCTATCGTGAAGACCGTCGGGTTCTTCGTGGGGGCGACTCCTTCGAGCGAGCGGACGTCGGAGAACTCCGGGTTTGTGATGATAATGCCTATCGCCTTGGCGGTGTCCATCGCCGAGCCGCCGCCGACGGAGATTATGCAGTCGGTGCCCGCCGCCTTGAACGCGGCAACGCCGTTTTTGACGTTTTCGATCGTAGGATTGGCCTTGATGTCAGAATAAACGACGTAGGGGAAGCCGGCCTTGTCGAGAAGAGCCGTGACCTTTCCGGTGACGCCGAACCTTACGAGGTCGGGGTCGGTCGCTACGAAGGCCTTCTTTTTGCCTCTGCTTGTGAGTTCGGGAACTATGTTTTCGATCGCCCCGTGTCCGTGATATGAAATGGGATTGAGAACTATGCGGTCTGCCATGATGAACCTTCCTTTTTTCGCCGCTTAAGCGCGGCTTTGATATGTGCCTATTATATCGTGAACCGGGGAAAATGTCAAGGACGCCGGAACACTCGGTCTGATTATTCTGCCTTTGTGACCGATTTCGTCCGTTTTATGACGACTTTATCCGAGCGTGCCGGATTCTGGCGTTTTCAAGCGTGTTTATATAGATAACCGCGAAACAAAACCCCGCTCCGGCAGAACCGGACCGGGGATGCGATGTGAAATTTTTTATCTGCCGCAGAGAGTCGCGAGCATGACTGCCTTAATTGTGTGCATGCGGTTTTCCGCCTCGTCGAAAACGATCGAGCGCGGAGATTCAAAGACGGAATCCGTGACCTCCATGCAGTCGATGCCGATTTTTTCGTGTATTTTGCGCCCGATCCCGGTGCCGAGGTCGTGGAACGACGGCAGACAGTGCATGAATCTGCACTGTTCCCCCGCTGCGTTCATCAGGGCGTCCGTCACGCGGTACGGCGTAAGGTCGGTTATTCTCTCTTCCCAGACATCGTCAGGCTCTCCCATCGAGACCCAAACGTCGGTGTAAATGACGTCGGCGCCGCGTACTGCGGAAACGGGGTCCGTCGAGAGGGTGACAGATCCGCCCGAGCCGGCGGCGATCTCACGGCATACGGATGTCAGCTCCGGCGACGGAAAATACTTTTCCGGAGCGCAGGCCGTGAAGTGCATGCCGACCTTTGCGCATCCCACCATAAGCGAATTGCCCATGTTGTAGCGTGCGTCGCCCATATAGACGAGCTTTTTCCCGGCGAGCGTGCCGAAGTGCTCCTTTATCGTCAGAAAATCTGCGAGGACCTGCGTTGGATGAAACTCGTTAGTCAGGCCGTTCCAGACCGGAACGCCGGAGTATTCCGAAAGCGCCTCGACGATCTCCTGCCCGTATCCGCGGTATTCGATTCCGTCGAACATGCGGCCGAGCACGCGTGCGGTGTCGGGAATGCTCTCCTTTTTGCCTATCTGCGAACCGTCCGGGTCGAGATAAACGGGGTGCATACCGAGGTCGGCCGCCGCGACCTCGAACGAGCAGCGCGTGCGGGTGCTTGTCTTTTCAAATATGAGAGCGACGTTTTTTCCCTCGCAGAAGCGGTGCGCTACGCCCTTTTTCTTCATTTCCTTGAGCTCCGCAGCGAGGTCGACAAAGTGTTCGATCTCCTCGCGCGAAAAATCGAGCAGCTTCAGAAAGCTCCGGTTTTTAAGGTTCATTCGCTTTTCTCCGAATAATAAAAAGTCTTACAGATTATATCCCATAAGACGCGTTTTGTCAATCCCGCGCTTTCAAAATCGGACGTTTTGTGGTATAATTTCCACGATGGAGGGTGCTGTGATACATATAGGCGACGCAAAACTTGAATACGGCCTTATCCTCGCGCCTATGGCGGGGACGACTGACCGCGCCATGCGGGAGATCTGCCGTGCGCACGGAGCGGAATACACCGTCTCTGAGATGATATCATCAGCCGCAGTAAAGTTCGGCGACGGTTACACCCTTGCGCTCGGCCGGCTTGTGCCGGACGAGCTCCCCGCGGCGGTTCAGATATTCGGTCATGACCCGGAAACGATGGCTTATGCCGCGCGCAGAGTCGAGGATGACGGCGCGGAGCATAACGCCGTACCGACAGCGATTGATATAAACGTGGGCTGCCCGATGAAAAAGATAGTGTCAAACGGCGACGGCTCGACGCTTATGAAGGACCCGCGGCTAGTATATGAAATCGTACGAGCGATCCGCAGGGCGGTTTCACTGCCCGTCACGGTCAAGATGCGCACAGGATGGGATCACCTGCACAAAAGCGCCGTTGAGGTCGCGAAGGCGGCCGAGGCCGGCGGGGCGGAGATGATAACCGTTCACGGCAGAACGCGGGAGGAAATGTACTTTCCGGGCGTCGATCTTGAAACTATCAAGCAAGTTAAAGCCGCAGTCTCTGTTCCGGTTGTCGGCAACGGAGACGTAAAAACGGCGGAGGACGCCGCAAGAATGTTCTACGAAACCGGATGCGACGGTATAATGGTCGGGCGCGGAGCGGTCGGCAATCCATGGATATTCGAGGAGATACGTGCCGCTCTTTCCGGAGAGAGCTACATTCCTCCGAGAATGGATATGATAGTGTCCGCGGCGCTGAGCCAGCTTGAGAAGGCGGCGGTTTACAAGGGCGAGCGGATCGCCGTGCAGGAAAGCAGACGGCTCGTAGCGGCGTATTTCAGGGGCTTTCGCGGCGCGCCGGTTCTCAGAGATCGGCTAAACCGCTGCGTTTCACTTTCAGAAGCGAGAGAGATTGTCGCCTCGATGGCCGATAAATCTTAAATCTTTGTAAAGAAAGAACAGTCAAGTCCGGCTTTTGAGAAAAGTATTATCGTTTTTTATTGTTTTAACATCGGTTCTGACAGTCGCTTCATGCGTCCACAGGACAGAAAAGGGCGCGGACGCACATAGCCCTTTATCTCTCGAACGCTGACGGAACGGATTTTGCCGTTCACTGCACTTATCCGAGCGGCATTTTGATAACATCGGTCAAAGCTGTCAGCGACCCGAACGGCGCGGAAGATGCCGGCTCTTCGGTTCAGGCAACTTATCATCTTGGCATCGGCTGAAAGGAATACAGGAACATGGTTAAAAAGAATATCATCACGGCGGCGCTGATAACGGCGCTTTCGGCGGCCGCCATCCTTGCCTCGTGCGGACCTGGAAACGACGTCCCGGTTACGTCCGGCGTGCCCGCATCCGTCACATATGATGTTTCAAGGACAGAACCGTATCCCGTGAAACTTCCGGAAACGCGCGATGAGGTCGGCGCGCTTCTCTGGCTGCTTTCGACAGACGCCGACGCCGTGAAAAACGACCGGTCAGATCTCATCGAACTAGCATATATCGGGTACTGCGCGCTTTCCGAAGAAGAGCGCGGCGCAGTGCCGTACGCCGACGCGATCCCCGCCCTGCGGGAAGAAGCCGCGAGGTCGTGTGTCACGAGAGAATATGCCGACACGCGGATAGATCATTCAAAACTGCTTTTCGGTGCATACTGCGCCCACGTCGGCAAACCGGAGAACGTCACCGACATAAAGGACTGCGGCATGGATTTCGTGTGGTCATGCGGGGGAAATCTCGACATATTCGCCGAGCAGGGAATAGGCGTGATCGACTGGGTAAGCGCCGCCGGCATTCCGTTCCGGTGGGATCCCGATTCTTCGACGGCCGAATACGAGGCAACGATCGTCGCGAACAAGGCGGATCATCCCGCCCTCTGGGGACTGTATCAGAATGACGAGCCAACGGTGTACGCGCTTGACATTATGAAAGAAAACTCCGATATAATAAAAAAGCACTTCCCGGACGTTGCAATCGTTGAAAATCTCCTGCCCGGAGACGACTCGGAGACCGCGCAGAGCTGGTACGGGGACGTTGATTACCGCACGTATATCGAGACGTTCATAGAGCATGGTCTTTCGGACGTCGTATGCTACGACAGATATCTGTACGACTCTCCCGGAACGATCGTCACCGCGCTGAAAAATCTGCGCGTTGTTTCCGAGACGGTCGAAAAACACGGCATGGAGTTCTGGCTTATAGCCGGCGTCTACGGGCCGGACTCCGGACTGTCGACAGAGCAGATGAAGTTTCAGGGATACACGGCGATGGCTTACGGCGTGACTAGTGTTTCATATGCCTGCTGGTCCGCCGACGGCTGGTCGACGACGGTCCTGAACTCGGGCGGGAAGAAGACGAAAACATATTACGCCCTTAAGGACGCCGTCCTCGACATGAAGCCGTTTTCGCCCGTCTATATGAAATACGCGCACAGAGGAACCGCGCTCATTGTCGGCGACGGATATTTAGAGCGTACCGACTTCTTCCCGTCTCCTGCTGTCAGAAAAGAAGCGGACGGCCGCGGGTTCTCCACGCTGAACTCCGTTTTGGTGACTTCGATGAAAGTATCGGACAGCGACTTCGCAGCGGTCGGCAGGTTTGAAAAAAAGGCGGGCCGCGCCGGCGAGGGATTTTTCGTCGTCAACTGCTCGGACTACAGTTTCAGGCACGAAACAGAGGCGACCGTCTCGTTCACCGTGTCGGACGATGTTTCGCTTGTCACCGTGTACGAAAAAGGGGTGCCGCGGGTCCTCGCACCGGCGGACGGGGTTTACTCCGTGACCGCCTACGGCGCCGACGCCGTCTTTGTAACGGTGGAATAAACTGCGGACATCGACGCAGAAAAAAGAGAAAAGATCGATGATCACGGCTGAAAGGGTTTTATTATGGGTACTTGCATGAAAAAGATTATTCTGCTTGCAATAGCTCTTGTTTGTGTATTGTATTTAGCCGGATGTTCAAAAGGAAGCATTCTTTTGATTGACGGAACGGTCAAAAAGGTAACTGTAACGTCATTGCCGGAATATTCTGATTATTCTTTTACCGGCGAAAAGGCAAAGGCAGTTGTTGATTATTTGTCAGATTTGAGTCTGACTTCTGTTTTCTTTGAAAATCCGGATCGATACGGCGGCTGGGCCTGGGTCATTTCCCTGGAATATGAAAGCGGCGAAACAGTGACGATTTATGACTGTGGTATGTTTATAATGAGATCGGGCGGTTCCTGGTATAAAACGAAACATAACGGAAGCCGTTTTGAAAAGTTGCTTGAAGAATTGTCCGGCAGGCCACTGTACCCGGAAACGGTGTCCGATACTGATCAAGCAGAGATGCCGAAGTGACAAACCGCTCCAAAAAACAAAATGTTAATATGCGTTGCTTGCGGCAACGGGCGGTTTCGGTTATAATCCGGATAACAACTCTGAAAGGTAGTTATCAGAATGCTTAATGAAAATTTAAAAGCAATAAGAAAATCGAAAGGCCTCTCGCAGGAGGAGCTCGCCGCAAAACTGTACGTGGTAAGGCAGACCGTTTCAAAATGGGAGCAGGGCCTTTCGGTCCCTGATTCGGACATGCTGATATCAATATCCGATGCGCTCGAGACGCCGGTGAGCGTTCTTCTCGGCGAGACTGTACCCGAAAAAGAGCCGGATGATCTCAAAGCGATTTCCGAAAAACTGGAGGTCATAAATCTGCAGCTTGCACAGGCGAAACAGTCCAGAAGAAAGGCTGTCCACTGGACATTCATCGTGCTGAGCATACTGATCGTTATTGTCTTCACTGTTCTGGCGCTGACAGACAATTATTATCTGAGCATGGACTTCAGCGATCCTGAAAACGCGGTCATCGGAACAATTATCCATGCGTTTTCATGGGTATTCTTAAGAGCGGCTCCGTTTGTTCTTGCCGGAACAGTCATCGGCGCCATTCTGACCGGGAAAAAGCGGTAAGGAATATTATCGGTTAATCAGAACGCCCCCGCATCGCGATGCGGGGGCGAGTTTTTATAATATGAAAAATCAGGAAATCCGGCTTTCGGCAGACGGCAGAAGCACGGAGCTTTCTCCGGCGAACACCGTGTTGTGCGCGACGCGCGTCCTTTCCGCAAGTGCGAAATGAACCGACGTGTTCGCGTGCGGGACAAAGCAGTCGCTGAACGAGGAAACGTCGACGCGGATGCGGCTGCCCCTTTTTACGGCAAACGCGGTCGGCTGCGAAAGAATGCTCAGCCGGGTCTTCTGTCCTTTGCGATACCCCGGATCACAGTGCAGCAGCGTGGTCGCCGCGTCGGATATGTTGTATGCATTCCCGTTTTCAACGAGATAAAGTCTGCAGAAAAACGCGGTATCGGTGCAGTCTGATGAAACCGTCAGACGGAACTCGACGGGGCCGAAGTACCGTCTGTCGCTTTCAAACGGTTCGCTTAAAAACGTCAGACCGTCATTGCAGGTGTCAAATTCGCACCGAAACATGTAGTCATGCCTGTCACGGTGGAACGGGCGGTCGGGATCATACGTGAATGAAAGCTCTCCGGCACCGGTCCCCGGCCGTGTCAGTTTCCGGTCCGCCGAGAAAAAGAAAGTCTCATCCGGCCTGTTTTCATATGGGCTGCCCGCCGTGTGCCACCCGTCCCCGCCGATCGAGTAATAATTGAATTTCCCGGTTTTCCCGTAAGGGAACTCTGTACCGAGCCGGACGTGATCGAACCACAGCGCCTCGCGGTCGGCGTGCAGCACGCTTCCCGGGAAATGATAATCCGACGGGTCACGTTCGCGAAGGTCATGGCCGAACGGAGTCATTATAAAACAGGACCTTTCTCGCGTTCCGGCGGGCAGTTTCTCCCACATCGAGCACATGCCGTAGCAGTAGTAGTCGAACCATCCGCCTGTCAAAAGGACGGGGATATTAAGCTTTTCAATAGCGCCGATGCGCGGGTCGCTTTTCCAGAACCCGTCGAATCTGTCATGCAGAAGCTGGCCGGTGAATTCCGGAATGTCATTTTCTATCGCGCGATTCATCATATGAACGTAAGGGCGTCTGTATATCTCGCTGTCCGAGGTTGTGACTTTGTGCTGCTGAGATATCATGGACAGCCACCAGGAAAAGCCGCAGAATGTGCGGCACATGCCGTTGAAATAATTCCTGTGATACATGCTTTCCGTCTGGACGGAAATGCCGATCGATTTCAGATCGGGGATACCGTCGTTCAGAAGCATAAGCAGTACAGAGGCAGTGTAGCTCGCGCCGCTCAGATACAGCTGCCCGTCATAATGCGGGAGTGTCCGGATCCATGAGATCGTTTCAAGGCCGTCGGTGCGTTCTTTGTCAGCATAAGGTATGCAGACGCCTTCGCTCCCGTTCCTTCCGCGACAGTGCTGAAATACAACAGCATAACCGTGCTTTGTAAACGGGTTTTCCATGTATTCGTTTAACGTCTGCTGATTGATCTCTGTTACGGGAGAATACGGGGACCGCATAAAAACTGTCGGATATCTGTTTTCCCCGGGGAGGACAACGCGCGTGAACAGGCGCACCCCGTCGGACATCTCAAGCATCTTGTCGTAAATTTTCAGCATGTTTTTCTCCGTCCCGCCGGCACGGCGGTTTTTATGAGATATTATAGCATATTCTTTGAAATCGTACAACGGCGATGCGCACGCAGACAGAAAGGCCGCCCGCGAAGTTTTTTCGCGGGCGGCCAGGATAAGAACAGGCTGTTTTATTTTTTTGTTTTGTTACAGGAGCAGCACATTCCGCAGGTCGCGCAGTTCCCGGTACAGCCGCCCTTTCTGTTCTTTCTGTCTTTTAAAACCGAGAAAACGGCAAGCCCGATCACGATTATCAGTACCGCGATCACGGCAATCGTCAATGCGTTTTCCGCTAACCAGGCAGGCATGAGACACTGCTCCTTTCGTTTTCATTCAGACTTTCTTCGTTAGTTTAGTGGCTTCACTGAACTTTTTGAAGAACAGCATGTAGATCATCAGGCCGAGCAGAGCGAACGCTGCGACAAGGCTGATCACGTTCACGGCGGTTCCGGCTCCGGACGCGAGATTTCCGGTGACGAGGTTGCCGAACTGGTTGATCATCAGCGAGATCACGTAAGCGAATCCGCATTGATATCCGATTGCGAACCAAGTCCATCCGGCGTTGTTCATCTCACGCCTGATGGCGCCGATAGCCGCAAAGCAGGGAGCGCAGAGCAGGTTGAAAACAAGGAACGAGAAACCGGCGATCTTCGTTGCGAAGGACGCGGCGATCCCGGCCCAGTTTTCATAAAGGATTCCCATCGTACCGACGATGTTCTCCTTTGCGACAAGTCCGGTGACGGACGCGACGGCGGCTTTCCAGTTACCCCAGCCGAGAGGCGCAAAGAGCCACGCAAACGCTTTGCCGATATAAGCGAGTATCGAGTATTCCATCTCCTCCTCGGCGAGCATGCGGAACGTGCCTTCGATCCAGCCGAAGAATGATGTGAACCACACGACGACGGTTGACAGAAGTATGATGGTTCCGGCCTTCTTAATGAAGGACCATCCGCGCTCCCAGGTTGAACGGAGAACGTTCTTGAGCGTGGGCAGATGATATGCCGGAAGTTCCATCACGAACGGAGCCGGGTCGCCGGCGAATCTCTTTGTCTTCTTGAGCATTATTCCGGAGACGATGATAGCCGCCATACCGATGAAATAAGCGGAAACCGAGACCAGCGCCGAACCGCCGAAGAGCGCTCCGGCTACCATGGCGATGAACGGGAGCTTCGCCCCGCATGGGATAAACGTCGTCGTCATGATTGTCATGCGGCGGTCGCGCTCGTTTTCGATTGTTCTTGTCGCCATAATTCCCGGAACACCACAACCCGTTCCGACGAGCATCGGAATAAATGATTTGCCGGACAGGCCGAATTTTCTGAAAATACGGTCAAGTACGAACGCGATGCGCGCCATGTATCCGCAACCCTCGAGAACGGCAAGCAGGAAGAACAGAACGAGCATCTGCGGAACGAATCCGAGAACCGCGCCGACACCGGCAACGATACCGTCCTGAATGAGTCCGTAGAGCCATTCGGGAACACGAGGATTTCCGTCCGCGTCGAGGAGAAGCTTGTCCAGGAGCGCCGGAACGCCGGGTACCCATACGCCGTCGTCCGCGGGATCGGGCTCTTCAAATCCTTTTTTCTCAAAGTACGCAACGGCTTCCCTGAAGGTCATGCCGTTTGTTACCTCTTCATCCGCGTCGTCGGGCACCTTGTCGAAATAAACGGTGACGGTCGAGACCTCGAGCGTTTCGTCGTCTGTGACCTCGGTCTCGGCGGACGCTTTATCGGTAGTGAAAGCTCTTATTTCGGAAAGAAACGCGTCGGCGTCGAATGATTCGTCTTCGGGATCGATTTCAAAGCCGAAAGCCGCGAGCGCGTTCGAAGCCGCCTCAAAAGCTTCGGCTTTTTCCTCATAAGCTTTGCTGCCTATGCCGAGCAGGTGATAACCGTCCCCGAATAGACCGTCGTTTGCCCAGTCTGTCGCCATTGTTCCGGGAGCTCCGGGAGCCATGGCAAGGAAATAAACGAGGAACATGACTACCGCGAAAATCGGCAGTCCCAGCCATCTGTTCGTGACTATTTTATCTATCTTGTCACTCTTTGTCAGTTTTCTTTCTGTTTTCTTTTTGAAGCATGCCTTTATAACTTCGGCTATGTATATGTATCTTTCGTTTGTTATGATGCTTTCGGCGTCGTCGTCAAGCTCTTTCTCGGCGGCTTCAATGTCCTTTTCAATATGGGCAAGCACGTCAGCGTCGAGCCCCAGCTGTTCGAGCACTTTTTCATCGCGCTCAAAAATCTTGACTGCGTACCATCTCTGCTGCTCTTCCGGCAAATCGTGAACGACGGCCTCTTCAATGTGAGCGAGAGCATGTTCAACAGGACCGGAGAAGCTGTGCTGAGGAATTGTCTTTCCGTTTTTCGCGGCGTTTATTGCCGCCTCGGCGGCCTCGGCGATCCCGGTTTCCTTAAGAGCTGAAATTTCGATTACCGGGCACCCGATCTGTCTTGACAGCTCGGAAACATTTATCTTGTCTCCCTCTTTTCTGACAAGATCTATCATGTTGATGGCAACAACGACAGGGATCCCGAGCTCGGTCAGCTGCGTGGTCAGATAAAGGTTTCTTTCGAGGTTCGTGCCGTCTACTATGTTAAGTATAGCGTCGGGACGCTCACCGATAAGATAGTTTCTCGCAACCACCTCTTCAAGGGTATATGGTGAAAGCGAGTATATTCCGGGAAGGTCGGTGATGATAACGCCGTCATGCTTTTTTAGCCGGCCCTCCTTCTTCTCCACCGTTACGCCTGGCCAGTTTCCGACAAACTGATTTGAACCGGTCAGAGCGTTGAAAAGCGTTGTTTTTCCGCTGTTCGGATTGCCCGCAAGGGCTATTCTTATATCCATATGATATGTTTCCTTTCTGCTCTTATGAGCTTTGAGCGATTAGCGCACGCTAACCGTTGCCTGAAAAAAATATACGTCTTTTATTCGACCTCGATCATTTCCGCGTCCGCTTTGCGGATGGAAAGCTCGTAGCCTCTGACCGTGATCTCTATAGGATCGCCGAGCGGAGCGACCTTGCGGACATAAACGGGTGTCCGTCTTGTGATGCCCATGTCCATTATCCGCCTCTTTACAGCGCCCTCGCCGTGAAGCTTCACGACCGTTGCGCTTTCGCCGATCTTAACGTCTCTGAGTGTTTTCATTGCCTTTCCCCCTTTGAGATAGTAGATTATACCATGATTTTTCTGGCAAGCTCGTCGCTTATAGCGACGCGGGCTTCCTTTACCTTGACGATCACGTTTTCGCCAAGGGTATTTACGATCAGCACTTCTCCCCCGACGTTGAATCCGAGGTTTTCAAGATGCTGCCTGATCTCCGGGCTTCCGCCTATTTTTTTTATGATCTGCGGTTCTCCCATTTCAGATAAACAAAGCGGTATCATGTGTTCCTCCGTTCCCGCGCCGGTTAGTTAACGCTAACCGCGCGCCACGAATAATAGTTAGCTTTCGCTAACCGCATAATATTATAATTAGCCGCGGCTAACTTGTCAAGGGGGTCAGCGAAAAAAATTTCATAATACACGAAAAAAATCGCGTTCGGGATTGATTGCGGGCCGTTTTTACGATATAATTATATGAAGAAACCGACGGGCAGGAAGGAAACAATGACAATACGTGAATCCGGCGAGATGTATCTCGAAACAATATATGTTCTTTCACAGAAGGCAACGAACGTCAGAGGGATTGATGTCGGCGCGCAGATGGGCTTTTCAAAACCGTCAGTCAGCCGTGCGATCGGCATTCTGAAAAAAGACGGGCTTGTCATGACGGACGGCAACGGCTTTATAAAACTCACGGCAGCCGGGGAAAAAAGGGCAAAGATTATATACGAGCGTCATATGCTGCTGAGTCAGCTGCTTATGAACATAGGTGTCGATGAGGAGACCGCAACGGAGGACGCCTGCCGAATTGAGCATTATATCAGCGAAAAAACTTTCGACGCGATAAAAAGGCATGTGAAATTATACGGGGGAAAATCCTGATTTGGACACCTTGTCTTTGATTCAAAATCACAACAAAAAAGGACACAATCAATGAAAAATGGCACACCCTACCGGCAGAAGGATCATCTGACGTATCCTGAGGCCACGATGTTTCAGCTTGTCGAGAAGATCGCCGGGAAATATCCCGATGAACCGGCGTACGAGTTTTACGGGAGGAAGACATCGTATCGCCGTTTTATCAGCAGGATAGAGCGGGCGGCGCGGGCTTTTTACGCCGGAGGGATCAGACCCGGGGACGCAGTGACGATCTGCATGCCGAACACGCCTCAGGCACTGGACTGCTTTTACGCTCTTAACCGTATCGGCGCGGTTGCGAATATGGTCCATCCTCTTTCGGCCGAGACGGAGATAACCGGATACCTCGATATTTCCGAAAGCAGAATGATGCTGACGGTCGATATGTTTTATGAAAAGGCCGAACGCGCGGCGGCGGCAGCCAGGAGACCGGTAACTATACTGACCTGCAGGATGCAGGACGAGCTTCCTCCGCATCTCGCGGCGCTTTTTGTACTTAAAAAGGGAAAAGATTATCTGAAGTATCCCCGGAAGCCGCATATGCTCTGGAAGGATTTTCTTAAAAAGGGCGACGCGAAAACGGAGCTTCCGGCGCCGGTTTTCGATAAAACCAGGACCTCTGTAATTCTTTACAGCGGCGGGACAGGCAGTGCTCCGAAGGGAATATGCCTGTCGGACAGCAACTTCAACGCCTGCGCCCTTGAGGCGATGGAGGCAATCGGAGTGGAGTTCCGCACCGGGTTGAAGATGCTGAGCTGCATGCCGCTGTTCCACGGATTCGGGCTCGGAATAAATCTTCATACGGTGCTGATACAGGGCGCGTGCTGCATTCTCATGCCTACTTTCAACGGCAAAAGCTACGCAGACATGCTTAAAAGAAAAAAGCCCAATTTTATTGCCGGTGTGCCTACAATATTTGAGGCCCTCCTTCACGTTCCTGGGCTTGAAAAGCTCGATATGAGTTTTCTTCTTGGCATGTTCTGCGGAGGAGACTCTCTTTCGGTCGAACTCAAAAGGAAGATCGACGCCTTCCTCGAGGCGCACAACGCGGGAATACAGGTGCGTGAGGGCTACGGCCTTACCGAATGCGTGACCGCAAGCTGCCTGACTCCAAGGGATGAATACCGCGAGGGCAGCATAGGGATTCCGTTCCCGGACACAGTCTACGGCATCGTGAAACCCGGCACCGATGATTTTCTTCAGGCGGGCGAGGAAGGGGAGATAGTGCTGAAAGGCCCGACCGTGATGCTCGGATATCTGAAAAATCCGGAAGAGACCGGAAAGACGCTGCGTGTGCTCCCGGACGGGGACACATGGCTTTACACCGGCGATCTCGGATATATGGACGCGGACGGATATGTTTATTTCCGCCAGCGTATGAAGCGAATGATAATCACAAACGGCTACAACGTTTACCCTTCGAATCTGGAAAACGTGATAGACAGCCTGCCGGAGGTCGCTTACTGTTGCGTAATAGGTATTCCGGACCCGAGGAGAATGCAGAAAGTCAAGGCGTTCATCGTTCCGGCGGACGGAACCGAGCCGGGCGAGGAACTGAAGGAGCGCATCATGGAAAAGCTGACGCTTCACATTGCGAAATACGCGCTTCCGCGCGAGATTGAATTCCGCGACGAGCTTCCGAAGACGCTCGTCGGCAAGGTCGCTTACCGTGTCCTTGAAAAAGAGGAAACCGAAAAAATCAAGCAGAATGAATTATCATCAGACATCTGACGGGAGACCAGAGCATGGAAAACAGAGAAACTAAAAAGAAATATAAGAGAAGATGGGGCGACAGACGCGACGGGCGGAGAGTAAAAGCGCCCGGCCTGCAGACAATTATGGGATATCTGTGGCCGAAGCGTACTGACTGTGAGGTTTATCTGAGCGATAAGATCGATGCTACGGAGCTTATGCGGTATCTTGAAAAACGCAACGCAGAACATCCGGAATACAAAACCACTCTGTTTCACGCCGCAGTGACTGGCATGGCGCGGATGCTCATGGAACGCCCGCTTATGAACAGGTTTATTCAGGGATACCGCCTTTACGAACGCAACGAGATAACAATCAGCTTTGTCGTAAAGCGCCGTTTCGACGACGAGGCGGAAGAATCACTTATGGTGCTTAAGCCGCAGGAAGATGACACGCTCGACACAATAAGCAGCAGAATAGCGGGAAACGTCCGCGAGACGCGCAAAAGCGAGCATTCGACAGGCGGAATCGACGAGATGCTGGACAAACTTGCGGCGCTGCCTAGGTTTGTGCTGCTGCCCATAATCCGCACAATACGCTGGATGGATTTCTGGGGCATCAATCCGAAGGCGCTGACCAAGGGTGATCCGAACTATACAACCATTCTGACGAGCAATCTCGGAAGCATAAAATGCCCGTCGGTATATCATCATCTCAACAATTACGGCACGAACAGTATAATGATAACTATCGGCACTCTGCACAAGGAAGAGATCCTTATGCCTGACGGCACAAAAGAAATAAGGGACATCGTCGATATCGGCGCAACGCTCGACGAAAGGATCGCCGACGGCTTCTATTTCGCCCGCAGCCTGAAGCTTATCAAGCACATATTTGCCGAACCGGAGCTTCTTGAAAAGCCGCTCGGAGAGCCCAGCGGATTCGATTACCGTTAACCGTTTCAGGATATCAGAATAAAAAAAGGACTGTCCGTCTCCCGAACCGGAATTCGGGTCGCCGTGCAGTTCTTTTTTTCATCTTTAAGCCAGCCGGTGTATCTGCCGGATAGCTGCTACAAAGACAATTTGTTTTAGCGTTCATACAAAGCCGTATTCTTATAGCCGGAAAGTCATTCCCACCGGGAACGATGTTTCGCTTCTGCCTCGAGCTGTTGCTGTTTCTTCAGCGTTTTCTCGTGCCGGCTCACCCGTTTTCTCCGGGTTAAGAAAAAAACATAGTAAACCGCGAGATACAGCAGGGCGGCGTATACCGGCACACCCAGAAGAATAACAAAGACGACCGCGGCGACCGCCGGCGCGGCGGCGGAAAGGATCGGGTTCGCGTCTCCCCCGAAAAGGATTTCATCCGGGAAGAACCAGAGCACTGCGCCGATAAAAAACACGACTATCCCGCATGCTGCCGCGACTGTTTCGTATATATACCCCGTTGCTCGCGCAATGGTTTCGTGCTCGACAAGCGAGTAGTTCAGCTGGCGTATTCCGAAAGCCGCCGCGAAAAACGCCGCGCCAACGGAGATCGATATCAGGAAAGCTATTAGTGATCTCGATAATCTGAAATACTCCCTTGCTGATTTTTCCGGATCGAATTCAATTTTTTCCCATTTCAGCCGGCTGGCAATGAAAGTCTGAACGCCGTATCCGAGGCGCATGAGCAGAATTGCCGCGGGAGCCGCGATTATTGCCCATATCCAGTCTGCCGGGGAAATGAGATAAAGAGTGAATGCGTAATCAGTCAGGAAGGAGGCGAGCACGCCGATCTGAAATGTCGCGAGGATGCGGTCGGTTCTGTCTCCGAAAGCAGCTTCCCGCACCGTGTCTGTTCTTTTTTTCATTTGTTCGCTCCGCATTTCGATTTTAACTATTATATCACATATACGCGAAAAAGTCACGTCGAAAAAGCCGAAAAAAAGAAACAAAAATGTCCGGCTGACGCTCTGATGACCGCCCCGCGCGATTGACAAAAAGTGCGATAAATGATACAATCATAATGAAGTATTTTTTTCGAAACCGGGGATTTGACACATGCCTGAAAAAAGCATAAGAGAAATGAATATTTTCGAGCGGCAGCATTATTCGCTCGCGGCGCGAACTTTCCGCGCGACGATAATGGGCTCGATTATTCTCGGGCTTGCCGCGCTTGTCATAGGGCTCGGTCTGTATGCCTTCGCCCTGGGCGGACAGTATATAGGCGAGGCCTTCTCGCTGGCGCGCAACGCAGAGGCGATCATCGGAAGAGTTTCCGATGCCGTGCCGCTCTCGGTAGAGGTCATGTCCCGCTACGGAGAGCTGACGGAAGAGCAGCTTGCCGGGGTCGGCTCCGACGAGTACCGCGCCTTTTTTGCCGATCTGACAAAGCGCGGGGATTATTCTGAGCTGACCGGAATCCTCGCCGATTTTCTAGAATCCAGTGATCTCTACGACGTTTACATCGCGATGTACGACAGGGACCGTTCGGCAATGGTTTATATTGCCGACGGTGATGCGGAAAGCGGGCTTGCGTGCCTGCCCGGCGACTGGGAACCCGTCAATGAGAAAGGAATGAACAGATTCCTCGGATGGGACGGAAATGGGCGTCTTTACGATATTGCAAAGACGGAAAAATACGGCTGGCTCGCGACCTGCGGGTATCCTGTTAAAAACACCTCCGGGGAGACGGTCGCCTTTGTTCTGAGCGACGTTTCGCTTTCGGCGGTGGCAGACGGCATGAAGGCTTTTGTTCTTCAGTTTTCGATTGCAATGTTCGTTCTTGTTAATCTGGTCGCGGTACTGATGGCGCTGCACATGAGAAAGAAGCTGGTAAAACCGGTCAACGACATAGCCGAAGCGGCGCATGGATACATCGCGGACAGAAAAAAAGGCATCTCTTCTGACGGACATTTTTCCGGCCTTGAGATTTCAACTGGGGATGAGATCGAAAATCTCGCTCTTGTAATGGCCGACATGGAAAAGGAGCTCTCGGAATACGAGGAAAACCTAAAAAAGATCACGGCGGAAAAAGAGCGAGTCGGCGCCGAACTCGCCCTCGCGAACCGCATTCAGGCTGATATACTGCCGAACATATTCCCGGCGTTCCCCGAAAGGCCGGATTTTGACATATACGCGACTATGACTCCCGCCAAAGAAGTCGGAGGAGATTTTTACGATTTCTTTCTTATTGACAATGACCGACTAGGTCTAGTTATGGCTGACGTGTCCGGCAAGGGAATCCCGGCGGCGCTTTTCATGATGGTATCAAAAATACTGATCAAAAACGGAGTGCTTTCCGGGAAGAGCCCGGAGGAAGTGCTCGCTTCGGTCAACACCCAGATCTGCTCCAACAACCGCGAGGATATGTTCGTGACCGTCTGGCTCGGGATACTCGATCTGAGAGACGGTTCGCTTACGGCGGCAAACGCCGGACACGAATATCCCGCAATGAAAAAGCCCGGCGGAGAGTTTGAGATAATAAAAGACAGGCACGGGTTTGTTGTCGGAGGTCTAGATTCGGCAAAGTACACCGAATATACGCTTAAACTTGAACCGGGCTCAAAGCTGTTTCTTTACACCGACGGTGTGCCGGAGGCGACGGATGAAAACGGCGAGCTTTTCGGAACAGGGCGCATGTTCGCCGCACTCAACGGCGCGGGAGAATGCACGCCCGAGACCGTGCTTGAAAGGATGGCTCGTTCGATCGGGGACTTTGTCAGAGAAGCGCCTCAGTTTGACGACGTCACGATGATGTGCGTCCATTACACCGGCAAAAGCTCCGTAAAGGAGATCACCGTCGAGGCGAAAGCCGAAAACATTCCGGTCGTCACCGATTTCGTAAACTCTGAGCTGGAGGCCGTCGGATGTCCCGCAAAGGAAGCCGCGCAGATCGACGTCGCAGTGGACGAGATTTTCAGCAACATTGCGAAATATGCGTATGAAACCGGGACCGGAACGGCAACTGTAAGGGTCGGGCACGAAAAAGATCCACGCGCTGTTACGGTCACGTTCATCGACGAAGGGAGGCCTTTCAATCCTCTTTCGGTAAAGGATCCCGACGTATCTCTGCCAGCCGGGGAACGTGAGATCGGCGGACTTGGCCTGTTCCTTGTCAAAAAGACGATGGACAGCGTGGATTACAGATTCAGGAACGAAAAGAACGTACTGAGGATAAGAAAAAAGATATGAATAAAGATTCGAAAGAAAACGTATTTGACAGGGCCGTAAAGTTCGCGGCGGAAGCACATTCCGGCATGAAGCGCAAAGGGACCGGCATGCCGTATATTCTTCATCCCCTTGAGGTAGCGGTGATAGCCGGTACGATGACCCCGGATCCGGAGGTGCTCGCGGCGGCGGTCCTTCACGACACTGTGGAGGACACGCCCGTCACTTCAGAAGAAATAAGAGCGGAATTCGGGGATCGTGTAGCCATGCTTGTCGAAGCCGAAACAGAGGACAAGCGCGAGGGCACCCCGCCTTCCGAAAGCTGGCAGATTAGAAAAGACGAGTCGCTTGATGAACTGAAAAATGCGTCCGATCCCGGTGTTTCCGTGATGTGGCTTGCAGACAAGCTTTCGAATATTCGCTCTTTTGTCCGGTTGAAAGAAGAGCGGGGCGACGATCTCTGGGAGCTTTTCAATCAGCGCGACGCTAAAAAGCAGGCATGGTATTACAGAACAGTTGCGGCGTATACTTCCCATCTCTCAGGCACGGACGCCTGGAAGGAATACGTTGCCCTCACCGAAAAAGTGTTTGACGGGTTGATGTGAAATGGAAGGAATCGGACACAGATTTAATAGTGGCATCCTGACATTGTCTCTTTCGGGACATGTCGACTCGGCAAACTCGACCGCCGTGGAAGAAGAGATAACCCGTGTGAGGAAAGAAACTGCGCCGTGGAAGGTAGTTTTCGACTGCGAAAAGCTCAATTATATATCAAGTGCCGGCTTGCGGATAATTCTTCGGGTGAAAAAAGCGGTTCCGGATACGGAACTGATAAATGTTTCGGCTGATTTGTACGGCGTTTTCGAGATGACCGGGTTCACTGAAATGATGAAGATCGGAAAGGCTTTCCGCATGATATCTGTCGCTGGATGCGAGGCGATCGGTAGCGGAGCTAACGGGACGGTCTACCGAATTGATCCGGATACGATCGTAAAGGTATATATGAATCCCGACGCGCTTCCAGAAATAAACCGCGAGCGCGAGCTCGCGCGCACGGCTTTTGTGCTTGGAATTCCGACGGCGATACCGTATGATGTCGTCAGGATAGAAGGTGGCGGCTACGGTTCTGTCTTTGAACTTCTCAGCGCCAGGAGCTTTGCGCAGCTTCTGATCTCCGGAGAAAAGACCGTGGACGAGATCGCGAAAATGAGCGCCGATCTTCTGAAAATCATTCATTCAACGTCCGTAAAACCCGGATCGATGCCGGGAATGAAGGACGTTGCGCTCGGATGGGCGGATTTTCTGCGCGGATATCTGCCGGAGAAGCAGTCAGAAAAGCTTTGCATGCTTATCAGCGCAGTGCCGGACGACATGCACATGCTTCACGGGGATTTCCACATCAAGAATGTGATGTTTCAGAACGGGGAGAGCCTTCTTATAGACATGGACACGCTCTGCCACGGGCATCCGGTGTTTGAGCTCGCGAGCATGTTCAACGCATATGTCGGATACTCGGAGACCGATCATACCGTGATCCGGAATTTCCTCGGTATCTCCCACGAAACCGGAACGGAGCTTTGGAAAAAAACTCTCGGGCTGTATATCGGTGGCTCCGGCGCGGAAACCGTCGCGGAAGTCGAGAAAATGGCCATGACGGTTGGTTATGCACGTATAATGCGTCGTTCGATAAGGCGCGGTCTTGCCGGGACGGAAAACGGCGGCGCGGTAGTCGCACACTGCCGGGAGCAGCTTGCCGAGCTGCTTTCCGAAGTCGACACGCTTGTGTTCTGACTTCAAACGAAGGCGGGAAAGGGGTTAACTTATGAATATTCTTATCGCATTTGCCGACAGAGATATGGCCGCCTGTGCCGAGGCGCTGTTCACTCACCGCGGTGACACTGTCGTTTCTGTAAGGGACGGAACACAGATCCCGCTCAGCGCGCGGGAAACGCACCTCGATGCTGCCGTGATTGACGGCAACCTTCCAAGGTACGACGCCGAAAAGACGGCGGAGTTTCTAAGGGACAGAGATATAAGGATTGTCAACGCTGTGCTGAAAAAGCCGTCAGCCGCGCTGCTCGCGGCGAGTCATGCGGCGGACGCCTATATCGTTTTTCCGTTCGAACCGGACGATCTATTAGGGGTGACGGACGGAATCTGCGGGCTTAAAGGACGAGAACCTCTTGTTATCGGCGACACCATCGCTGATGTCGCAGGCATGAAGCTCGGCGGCGAACGGCTGACCTATGATGAAATTCTTTTCCTTTCCGATGCTGCGTCCGGTGTCAGGCCGGCGCGCGCAGACGACGCCGTGACGGCGCGCGCCGTAAATATAAAACTTGAGCGTGAAAATAAAAAAGCCCGTGTCGGCTATTTCGCCGGCATAGGCTACGGGGTGGTGATGACAACATGAAAAAAGCCGCAGGAAGATTTGTTCTGAACGCGATGATCGCCGTTGCCGTTCTGCTCGTCGTGCTGCTGTCCGTAATAAACATAACCGGATTCGCGATGGCGGCGGACGACGCCGACAGGCTTACAATGCAGATCGCAAAGGCGCGCGGCAGGCTTGATGAAAACCCGGGGCCCCCGGCGGTTCCCTCCGGTCTTGAAAGACTGGGACCGCAGTCACCGGAGCTTGCGCATTCTACAAGATACTTTGCGTATTCGATCGAAAAAAAACAGATGCTCGCCCATAACATATCCGCATTCAGCCCGGAAGAAGCTGCCGACCTCGCCGAAAACATTTCCGGAGGAAAAACCGGCTGGGTGAAGCTCTCGTACCGCTATCGTGTTTACAGAAAAGGCGGCCAGACGACAGTCGTCGTCGTAGATCAGGGGCGCGAGCTCATTGCGCCGTACAGGATACTTGTCATTTCCGTTGTAGGAGGCCTCGTCTGTCTTGCTGTCAGCTTCGTGTTTCTGACCGCCGTTGCGAAAAAACTGTTCCGTCCTCTTGAAGAGGCGGATCGAAGGCAGAAACAGTTTTTCGCAGCCGTTGAATCTGACATAAGGGTTCCGCTTACGGTAATAAGCGCGGATACGGCGCTAATCGAACGTGAAAACGGTGAGAGCAGTCACACAGATTCGATAAGACGGCAGACGGGGAAAATATCCGCACTGCTGAAAAAACTCGGCGATATGCCGGTTTTCGACGCCGAAGGCGGCGAAACAGATGACGTGAATCTAACCGAGCTGCTTCTTGTTAGGACCGACGAAATGCGCGAAGAATTTGAGAAAAAAGGCATCGGCTTATCCGTTGACGCGGGCAGCGGAGCCACCGTCAGAGGCGATATCTCACTCGTTTCCGGCATGATCGGCGAGCTTGTCAAAAACGCTTTGAAGTTTTCGGAGGATTTCGCGTCCTTCACCGTTTTGGAAGGCGGAGGGCATGTGACGCTCCGCTGTTCGAACGGAACGTCGCTAGGAAACAGACAGGCGGACAACGTTTTTGACCGGTTCGTCAGATTGGAGAACGCCGGTAATGCAGACGGCCGCGGAACCGGGCTGTCCTTTGTCAGGGAGGTCGTTGCAGGCATGAACGGCCGGGCGTCAGCTTTCGTGAAGGACGGCGTGTTTACCGTCGAGCTCATCTTCTAAAGGCGGTATGAAAATGACAGTCACGGTAGACAATCCCGTATATGTGATGAAACGTGTCGAGCTTAAATACCTGATAAGTCCGAAACAGCTGGATTTTATCACCGAGAAGCTCCGGCCGTATATGCGGATCGACCGATTCGGCGAAACCGCGGTATGCACTCTGTATTACGACACGCCGGATTACCGGCTCATTTCCCGCTCGATAGAACAGCCGGATTTCAAGGAAAAAATACGGCTCCGCTCGTACGGTCCGGCGACCGTGACGTCGCCGGTGTTCCTCGAAATAAAACGCAAAGCGTATGGCATAGTATATAAAAGAAGAGTCCGGTCGACGATTACTCTCGTGAACAGCTTTTTTGCGGGAATCGGCGATATATGCTCGGAGGGCCAGATTAACAGCGAACTTGTTTACTGCCGTGATTTTTACGGCGAGCTAGTTCCGTCATGCGTAATAATCTGCGATAGGACGGCGTATTTTGAGCCTGACGGTGATCTGCGCCTGACGATTGACCGCAATCCGCGTTACCGACTTAAAGATCTCGACCTTACGGCCGGAACGGACGGCATAAGTCTTCTTCCGCCGGGATGGTCGGTGCTGGAGATAAAAGTCCAGAACGCGATTCCGCTCTGGCTCTGCTCGGTACTGTCGGAAGGCAGAATATACAAGGGAAGCTTCTCAAAATACGGAGAGGCGTACAAAAAACAGATAAGAGACGCGTTCGACGTTAACTGAGCGCGTCAGGAGGAGAAAAATGTTTGATTCTATCTATTCCGTGTCGGTTACGGCGGGCACGTTCTTCATAATGACAGCTGTCGCCCTGGTTTCCGGGTTTCTTTTCTCATGGATCATGTCGTTCAGAATGAGGTCAAAACAGAGATTTTTCGTTGTAACCGGCTTTATGCCGTTCATTGTCGCCGCGATAATAACCTTCGTAAACGGCAATATCGGCGCCGGAATCGCCGTCGGCGGGGCTTTCGGTCTGACAAGATTCCGTTCGGCGCAGGGCTCGGCGGACGAGATCGCCGCTATCCTGATCTCAATGACCGCAGGTATAATATTCGGTATGGGATATATCGCCTATGGCGTGATCATCCTCATCATCCTCGCTGTTCTGTATTTCCTTGTATCATCTGCGCCGGTCTTCGAGCACAGGAGCGCAGTATCAGACTGGCTCCTAAGGATAACCATTCCGGAGTCGCTCGAATATAACGGTGTGTTCGACGACACGTTTGACCATTATCTTAAAACCTGCGTGCCAGAGGGTGTCAAAACAACCGGCATGGGCTCCATGTTCCGCCTTTCATACAGGATCGTGATGAAGAATCAGAACGAGGAAAAGGCGTTCATAGACGAACTCAGGATGAAAAACGGCAATCTTGAAATCGCCATCCTCCCGTACTCGGATCCGGAAAACAGACTTTAAAAAACCGGTTTCCGACATTTAAGACTCTTTTTTCGACGTAAAAGTTTCTCCAATTGAGCTACTTTCGTGCTTTTTGTGACTTTCTGAAATTTTTTTCAAATTTTTCTGTCGGATTTCGGCCTGCTTTTGCGTATATATATATAGAGCGCCGAAAGGGGGAAGTATATGGAAATCTTCAGCGGCGCCGCGTGCGACGCGGCACTGAAAAAAATCGCCCGCGGAGATATGAGCGGTCTCGAGGTCATCTACGATCGCATGGGCAGACAGATATACTCGCTTGCATACTCGGTTCTCGGCAACGAGACCGAAGCCGAGGACGTCATGCAGGAAACGTTCTTAAAGATAATGAACGGAATAAAAACTTATGACGGCGGTCCGCGCGCTTCGCGCGCATGGATACTTGCAATCGCGAATCATCTGTCGACAGACAAACTCAGACGGAGGCGCGTAAGAGCCAAACCGTATGGCGTGCAGACCGACGCAGAGGTCTGTGACAGTTATGATTGTGTAGATGACAGAGACTTGATCGACCGGCTCATTAGCCGGCTGACCGATGAAGACAGGCAGATCGTAATTCTGAGGGCGGTGCACGGAATCGGCTTCAGAGAGATCGGGGCCGTCGTCGGTCTGTCGGACGACACAACCCGCGCAAGATACGTGAGGGCACTTGAAAAAATGAAAAAAGAGTTCAGGGAGGAACAGAAAAAATGAGTATCAGACGCAGGATAAGGGAAAAATACAATTCCCTTGATGTGCCGGAGGCTGAAGATGTTCTGCCGGCCGGTGCGAAAAAAGCAAAAAAAGACAAGTCCGGAGGCAGACTTTTCGCCGAACTTGCCGCGAGCGGAGCCGTGATCGTCGCCGCGGCGGTTATAATCGTCGCGGGACAGGGCATCCTTCAGAAAAGCAGAAAGCTTGCTCCGGGCGGATTCGGCGACGAAACGACCGGACAGAGGATCACAGATACTGTGACAGTGACCGGAGATGCAGATTCGGATACCGGAGAAACGCAGGCGGTAACGGCAGAAACCGGCGATACGCAGAAAGGCATTTCTGAGTCCGCGGATTTAACATCCGAACCAGAAGAATCGACGACAGATCCTCACGTGACGACATCGACGGAGCAAGACGTGACAACGGAGCCGGAGCCGCAGGATTCCGGGACGGATATAACGGATTACGACCCGGCAAGACCGTATACTGCGTTTGGTCTGAACGGCGATGAAACCATATCCGAAATCAACGAAAAGCTTGTCGGAAGGAAGTTCAGCGAGCTCAAAAGCGCCCTCGGTGACGCGTTATTCTCCGTTGACGGCGACAAGGCGTATGAAAAGCTCGCAAAAAAGAACTGGCCGTGCTCGTCATATCGGGGCATTAATCTTTACAAGATCCCGTACGACAGTAAAAACTGTCTGAACGTCGGCGTGAGCAAAAGCGACGGCAGAGTCGTATGGGCGTACAAGGCGTTCATCTATGAAGACAGCTACGATATACTCGTCCTCAGGGGCGGATACGGATACGACGAAGATCCGGTAATACCACTGACCGAGTTCCCGCCGAGCGGGACGTTCATACTTGAGCCGGATAAAGAAATGCTCTGGGGAGTTGCCGGATTCAATGAGGAAGATCTTTCCGAAAGGTGGGGTGCGCCGGCTTCTGACGGGCTCTGGAACACCGAAAACGGAATGTATACCGTGGAAATCATATTCAATTCAAAAGGTTACGCGATAGACCTGATCTGCGAAAAATCGGCATAGCCCGAAGAGACAGAATAAAGATGCTCGCTTCTCCGGCCGCATACGTCAAAATTACGGACATGAAGTGGCCACGGAAGGGTGGAAGGATATTATATATTTTTGTCGGCAAAGCCGGTGATGTTCAATTGGAAATTCAAACCGGCGCAAAATACAATCTTTCAATCACGTCATCAGACGTTGAAATAACCTGGGGGATGACCACCCGGAAGGAGAAAAAATGAAAAAAAGATGCAATAAGATAATCTCGTTCTACTTGGCTGTCGTAATATTGACGCCTGGTCTGTGCGCCTGCTTAGATAAATTAGATAAATTGGATCCGTGCATAGAAGTCATCGATCGGCTTTTTTCGGCGGAATTCTCATTTGATCTTGAAAAACGGTTTACTCTTTTTACCGACGGACAGATATCGGCGTTTATCGACGACGACTACAAGGCGAGAGTCGAAAGATCAAAAAGCACCGGCAGGCTGCCGGATCACGAGCCGCAGAACAGGGACGATTTTATTGAACTGAGCAGGAAAGTATCCGAACATTTCAGGTTCGGAGAGGTGTCATTTACTTACAATATCACAGGAATCGAGGACGTTACGGAGAGCTATCTTAAGGATAAACGCGATTATTTCGTTAAGTGCGGGCTGGACCTGTCAAAAATAACGTGCGTAAGGAAATATACTCTCGGGGACGTGTCCGCCGTTTTTCTCGGTAAGTTCAATTTTTATAAAGAACATCAGACCGTCGAAATAGATTTGTTCGAATATGACGGCGGATGGTATTGCTGTTCCGGCTCTCCGATAGAAATGTATGATGACGTCGCTTTCAGCGACGACTATATTTTCGGAGAGAAAACCGTCGAGGGAACGGTCAGGGAGATCGGGGAAGGATATATTCTTATTGACGGTGTGCTGCTTCTGACGGATAATACCTATGATTTTTCCGTTGATGATATTATATCTGCCAAGGTTTGCAGTGACGGCGGGAATCAATGCGTGTATCCTGGGCATCTCGACTGGATACAGGTCCGCACGCTCATATCCGCCGAACGTCTTGACCTTGACACAAGCGATTTAATTGATTCAATTGGATACTACGAATGAGTCCGTAACAGCCCCGGTAAAAGCGTTTGCCTCTCCGCAGGCGTTGAAAAATTATTAACCAACTCTTCGAGAAAAGGAAAAAAACAATGAAAACATCCAAACGTTCGTTTTTTGCCGTCCTGACCGCACTTGCGCTTGTCGCCTCCATGCTTCTCGGCATGGCGAGCTGCGGGATGAAGGTTAGCGCGGTCGATCTTATGGAAGGCATAACGCCGCGTGAGTCCGCCGACATACCTCCCGTATCGGCTGAGAGCTCCGCAAATGCGGCGGATTTTGCCGTCAGACTGTTCAAAGCAGCAAATGAGTCCGGCAAAAACACTCTGGTCTCGCCTCTGTCCGTCCTCGCTGCGCTCGCGATGACATCAAACGGTGCGAAAGGCGAAACGAAAGAGCAGATGGAAAATGTGCTCGGCATGAGCACGGACGACCTGAACCGCTTCTTCTGCGGCTATATGCGCGCGCTTTCGGGCGATGGAGAAAAAAAGCTTAAGCTTGCGAACTCGATATGGTTCACCTCCGACAGCAGATTTACGGTAAACCGCGATTTCCTCCAGACAAACGCCGATTATTACGGCGCAGACGCTTACAGTGCCCCGTTCGACAACTCGACGCTGAAGGACATAAACAGCTGGGTTAAGGACAGGACGGACGGAATGATCCCGTCGATCCTCGACAGGATCCCGGAAAACGCAGTCATGTATCTTGTCAACGCTCTGGCGTTCGAGGCGGAGTGGTCGGTCACCTATAAGGACGAACAGGTCCGTGAAGGGACGTTCACACTTGAGGACGGCACAAAAAAGACCGTCGACTTCATGTATTCCGGGGAAAACAGGTATCTTGAAGACGACAAAGCGACGGGCTTTATAAAATACTATAAAGGGCAGAAATTCGCCTTTGCCGCGCTTCTCCCGAACGAAGGCGTGGCGGTGGACGAATATGTCGCCTCGCTCAGCGGGGAAAAGCTCAGTAAAATGCTTGCCGAAGCCCCGTCGGTGTCTGTTCAGACTTCAATGCCGAAATTTGAGACGGATTACGATACTGAGATGTCGGAGATCCTAAAATCCATGGGCATGCCACTCGCGTTCGACCCGGACGGCGCGGATCTTTCCGGCCTGGGCAAGTCGGCGGCGGGCAACATGTACGTCGGGCGAGTGCTGCATAAGACGTTTATTTCCGTCGCCGAAAAGGGAACGAAAGCCGGCGCCGCAACCGCCGTTGAGGTTCTTGATAAGAGCGCTCCGCATTTTGAAGACGCAAAAAAGGTCTATCTTGACCGTCCGTTCGTTTATATGCTGATAGACACGGAGAACAACATCCCGTTCTTTATCGGCTCGCTCATGGACGTCGGGAGATGACCGCGTCCTGATTAAAAAGCTTATACCGTTCGGCGCCGGATGCGTTATTGGGGAAATGCGCGGCGCGTGCCTCTGCCGGAGTAGGGCCCGGCAGAGGCAATTTTTATCTTTACAGGTTGCTTTCTGTAACTACTTTCGTTTGTTATGTGACCACTTTTGAAAAAAACAGGAATCCGGCAACCGGTTTTGGGCTTCCCGATTGTATAATTAAAAGAGAATCCGGAAGGGAGGTTATATGTTTTATGAGCGTATTTGACGGCGCGGCGTGCGCTGCCGCACTGAAAAAAATCGCCGCCGGCGATATGAGCGGCGTCGAATTCATATACGAGCGTCTCGGAAGACAGATATACACCCTCGCCCTTTCCATGCTCGGCAGTGAAACCGAAGCCGAGGACGTCATGCAGGAGACTTTTATCAAGATCATGAACTCCGCCGGCTCTTACAGCGAGTCTGCCGGAAGCGCGCGGACTTGGATTCTTTCGATTACGCGAAACATAGCTCTCAACCGGCTGAAGCGGAGACGGATAATCAGTTTCGGCGAGCTCAGTGAAAACATTCCAGATGACGACGCCGGGATCGAAGAGGCGGACGAGGCCGGCCGGATAATGAGAGTACTCGACGGAACGGAGAGACAGATCGTCGTTCTGCGGGCGGTCCAGCGGCTCAGATGGAAGGAAATCGCGCGGATAATCGGCAGGTCTGAGGATCACACGAGAAAAAAGTACGCAAAAGCGATTGAGAAAATGAGGAACGGAGGCGGAGAAACAAAATGAAGGAAATCAGAACTATCCGGAAAAAATACAATACCGTAAAGATTCCCGAGGCGTCGGCTGTTTGCCCGCCGGCGGCGCTTTCGGGAAAGAAAAAAAGCAAAGGGGGCGGATCGCTTTTCGCCGAGATAGCGGCGGGCGGCGTTGTCCTCGCGGCCATGTTTTTCGCCGTCATAGCCGGCCAGGGGATTATTAGAAAACAGACCGGCGTCCTCCCCGGAGAGAGCACCTTTACAAACGAAAAAACCGTCAAAACGGGGATAAAGTATATTGTCGAAAAGAAGGCCGACGATGAATCGATTGTTGCGACCTATGCATTTTATGAAAATGGGGGATATGTTCTTTTTTCTTCCGATGATCTTGTCAGCGTTGGAATTAATCTGCAATGCGGCAAATGGGATCAGACAGGAAATGTTCTTACATTGACAAGTGATAAAACAGAGGAGAAATATCAATTTTCAGAGACAGAAAAAGGACTAATTTTATCGGAATCCTTTTGTGAAAAAATCGCGTATGGAGAAATAAAAAAAGGCGATATCCTGACTTACTATGACGGCGATTTGGGATTGCACTGGATTAATTATGCCCCGACATTTGCCGGAGCAGATCAGGAACACGTTGATGATTTTATCAATGCTCTTAAAGACAACAACGTATATAATCTGCTTGATGGTACTGTCAGTAATGATTATATCACTTTTTCCGATGGAAGTGCGTCTCTTTATAATATCACCCCTGCCGCCATTCGCACTGCAACGCCCGACCTGGAATTATTCTTTTCTGAAAATGGAATGATTTTGTTGAGGCACAAAAACGAGATCATTTCTTTAGAATACCCACGCTATTACCGAATGTTCCTTTGGGATTACGACGAAGACGGAACTGATGATCTTGTCATGTTGAGCATATCCGGCTCAGGCATTTTGCGACATCATGTTTCTGTTTTGAATCTTCGAACAAAAATATCATATTTTCTCTACGCAGAAGAATTGTTGTCTTCACCGCTTCTCATGGATTATGATGGGAAAAACGTATTTATTAGAGGGCAAAAACTCACATATTCAGATGGAATGTTCAGCTGTGGAGATTTTATTCTTGTTCCTCGGCTCGATGATGATTGTATTGTTCAATATGTTGACGATCAAACAGGCGATGAAGAAATAGTTGAGCCGTTCGACATGTCCGGTTATCAGCCGGATTACGAAAGTTCGAGCAAACTTCACGTCGATGAGTTTCTCGAGGCGTTCAATAGAAGCATTCCAAAAGATATTTATCAGTTTATAAGGAAACCGGAGTGGCTTTTTAACGCAACGCCGGAGAAGATTGCAGACGACGATTCAGGAATTGAATTTTTCATAACGAGAGACGGCGCGGACTTTTTTGTGAAATACGGAGACAGGGTTTTCCCATTGAGCAGTTACTCAAAATATCTAGATTTGGGCGGTCAATTTAAATACATCTTTTTGTGGGATTATGACGGGAACGGTGTAAAGGATCTTATTCTTTTGGTAACATATAAAACGGATAATTTGCTCTGGGAAATCCTTTTGCAGGATCTTACCGACATTTATAACTTCCGAACATTGTACTCAGGCTCGTATGATCTTCCTTCGGAATCGCTGAGTACTGATGGGGAAAATGTATATGTTTTCGGGCACAAACTGATTTATTCTGACGGCAAAATCGAGTAACTTCACTCGTACTATTGATTTAACATTACGGAACGCTGATTTTATTTCCGGAATCCGGGTTTAACTGCCTGTCTCATTTCTCCCCCGCCGGTGTGGCCCGGCGGGGGATATTTATACTTTATTGTGATTTATGACTACTTTCGTCTGTTATGTGACGAGTTTTCAAAAAAACGAGAGACAGGCGACCGCTTTTGGTATTTTCAAACGTATAATATATTGAGGGACCACGGAAGGAGAGCGGATTATGGGCGTATTTGACGGCGCCGTTTGCGACGCCGCGATGAAAAAGATCGCCGCCGGGGATATGGACGGTGTCGATATCATATACGAGCATCTCGGGAAACAGATTTACACGCTTGCGCTCTCTATACTCGGAAACGAGACCGCCGCGGAGGACGTGATGCAGGAAACGTTTCTCAGGATCATGAACTCCGCTGGGACATACGTTCCGGAGCGCGGAGGCGCGAGGACATGGATCCTTTCGGTCACAAGAAATCTAGCGATCGACAGGGAGCGCAGGGAGCATGCCGAGGTCTGGTCGGATCTCGGCGAGGACGTCCCGGCTGAAGACGTTTATGCGCGTATCGACGACGCTGACGAGGCGGAGCGTATTCTCGGAGCTCTCGACGGCATCGAGAGGCAGATCGTCGTTCTCCGTGTCGTGCAGCGGCTCAAATGGAAAGAGATCGCCGGTATAATCGGCAGGTCAGAGAGCCGCACGAGGAAGAGATTCGCGGGAGCTGTCAGAAAGATAAGAAGTATAACGGAGGAAGGGAAAAGCGATGAAGGCATTCAGAACGATACGCAGGAAGTTTGATTCCGTTAAGGTACCAGAACAGTCGGCGATATATCCGCCGGAGCTCCTTGACAGGAAGAAAAAAACGAAATCCGACAAATCGTTATTCATCGAGCTGGCGGCGGGCGGCGTTGTCCTCGCGGCCATGATTTTCGCCGTCATAGCCGGGCAGGGGATTATTAGAAAACAGACCGGCGTCCTCCCCGTCGGAGTTAATACGGAAGAGACAACAACGAAATCGACTATATTTTCGAATGGCATATCGTGGTACTGCAATCAATTTGGCTCAATAGGCGAGCCGCCTTTCCCGTTGCCAGAGGGATCACCGGAAATTTACCAGTCTTACAAGTGCTTTTATTTATTCAACCATTATTCCAAAGCTGATTATGAAAGATATGTCTCAAGTCTTGAAGAATCGGGCTTTGAGCTCGCAAAAATGAAATACAGCAGTTTCCTTTTTCGCGACGATTGTATGATTTTTTTGGATTACAGTGAGGATGATGAACTTCTGACAATGTCATGGTATTCCAAAAGCCGATATGCAAAGGATGACGCGGAATCGTCCTCATTATCGTGGTATGACGGAAAGGACAGTCTTTCAAAAATCAAAACACATCCTATAAACGTGACTCCAGAAGGGTTTTATGATCTCACGGGAGGGCAGATATTTGCGGTTCCTTTATATTCTTTTGATCGTTATAAATCTGCCGGATATGAAGAACTCATGTCAGAGAATAATGAACATTATAATTGCTCGGTTTGCTTTGTGAAGGATGACACGGCTTTAAATACTTCAATGGAATCTGTTGCGGTCTGCGACATTGACGGAGATCAAAAAAATGACGTTTTGCTGTTGTCATTTGGCCCGACCAGCGGATTGTTTACGTTCAACGTTACTGTCGTAACCAATGACTATATATACGGAACTGTTTTCAGCATTTTCAACATGGAAATATTTACCATTGGTTTTGCTAACAAAGACGGACGGACTGTCGTTGAAGGGGTAGATAAAGATCTTAAACAGCATTTTTTCGATATTGTTTTGGAAAAAGACGGCGATGAAACATTTATAATGTTGTATGAAAACGAAGAACCGCTCCAGAAGTGGGGGACACCTGGAACATATAAACTGACCAGAGAAGAAACAGATGCCCCGAAAGAGACCGGCGGTGGCCTGAAATATTTCGATGACAAACAGGAATTCTATGTGTCGGAGGAAAAATCGGGTGAATCGCATCGTTTTACTCTCCGACTGGATAAAAACGGCCACTTTTCATGTCGCGAGGAGCATGATGAAATTTTTAACTCCGGCTCCGGCATATGGAAACTTGTCAACGGGGTGCTTTCGTTAAACGAGGCGGGAATCATTTCACGCTTCGCTGTAAGCGACGATGGCATGACTCTGACTGCTGATAAATCGGCAAAGAATATGTTCTCGGGAATTTCCGAAGGTGAAAAACTGATGCCGACTAAAGGAGACACGGGATATCTGCCAAACTGCAGCACTAAATACATTCAGACTTTCAATAATGACAAACTGCACGTTGAAGAGTTTATTGATATATTAAAAAGCAACGGCAACGAAAGTACAAGCGCGTATCTATATACGAAGTTCTTAAACGAGACTCCTATAGGTATACGTTCCGAAACGCAGGATGTCGAAATATTCCGAGGGGACGACGGATATCAAGGATATTATATCAGATACAAGGACAAGGTTATAAAAAGCGAGGGAAGCAGCATAGGTTGCGTTTATCTGTGGGATTACGATTGTAACGGCGTTAAGGATCTGGTATCTCGGCACTCGATCGGATACGAGATGGTAAGAACGGGTATCTATGTGACTGACCTGACGACTATGAAACAAACGTTGATTTATGTCGTTCCGTACGAGACAGGTGTTGTTTACAATCCTCAAAACTCGCTTCAATTCGACTATGACGGAGAAAGCGTATACATAAACGGACAAAAGATCACATATTCTGACGGGAAGTTCAGTTGTGGCAGCATTTTTGGCGGATCGGCTGATGAAAACCTCGAGAATGATGAACCTCAGACCGCAATTTATAATGGTATGCTTGTTTCGAAGAAGATTGCTGACGCATTAAAAAGTGCCAGTTCGGAAACAAGATGCGATCCGGGCAGACACATTGATGAATTTCTAGAAATAATGGAGCGGGACGGATTTGTTACTCAAAACGGCACAAGTGAGAAAAAGTCCGGAATCTCCGACTGGCGAAACATATCATTCGCACGAAAAACGAAAGTGGACGTTTTTGTTTCCGTTCAGGAAAACATCGTGCTGATCATGGCTAATGGAAAAATATATCAGCCCTTTGAAACGTCTGGAGGCACACTTGTTGAATTCACATTTCTTGATATAGATGACAACGGTATTGAGGAAATGATCGCATGCGGAAGCTGGAAGAGATCCGGGGTTACGCACTATTACATAGATGCGAATGATCCGGGGACAATCAATGTTATGAACATTGCTTTCAAGAACAGCACCGACCAATGACCTGAAAGAAATATCTGATGGCCTCCCCGGCGGGGGAGGCCTTTTGTTTGCCGGCGGTTGACAATCCGGTGCTTTTGTGCTATTATTATATACAAGCAGTATTTTATTCCGTCACGGAGACAGATATGGCACAGGATAAGAAATTTGTTGAATCGATAACGTCAATGGACGTCGACTTTGCGCAGTGGTATACCGACGTAGTAAAAAAAGCAGACCTATGCGATTATTCAAGCGTCAAGGGCTGCATGATATACCGCCCGTACGGATACGCAATTTGGGAAAACATACAGCGGATACTCGACGGACGATTCAAGGAAACGGGGCATGAAAACGTTTATATGCCTATGTTCATTCCGGAATCGCTCCTTCAGAAGGAAAAGGATCACGTCGAGGGCTTCGCGCCGGAATGCGCGTGGGTTACTCACGGAGGAAGCGAGCCGCTCACTGAAAAACTCTGCGTCCGCCCGACATCGGAGACGCTTTTCTGCGAGCATTACGCGAATATAATCTCGTCCTGGCGCGATCTGCCTAAGCTTTACAATCAGTGGTGCTCCGTCGTAAGATGGGAAAAGACCACGCGCCCGTTCCTGCGCACAAGAGAGTTCCTCTGGCAGGAGGGGCACACGATGCACGCGAACGAGGAGGAGGCGCGCGAGGAGACCATCCGTATGCTGAACATATACGCCGATTTCTGTGAAAACGATCTCGCGATTCCGGTTGTAAAGGGCCCGAAGACCCCGTCCGACAAGTTTGCGGGAGCGGAGGACACCTACGCGATCGAGGCGCTTATGCACGACGGCAAGGCGCTCCAGGCAGGAACGTCGCATTATTTCGGCGACGGATTCGCCCGCGCGTTCGGCATCAAATACGCCGACAGAAACAATCAGCTCCAGTATCCGCATCAGACGTCGTGGGGAGTTTCCACGCGGCTGATCGGCGCGATAATAATGGCTCACGGAGACGACAACGGGCTCGTTCTGCCTCCGGCCGTCGCGCCGATACAGGTGGTCATAATCCCAGTCGCGCAGCACAAACCCGGCGTGCTCGAAAAGGCCGCCGAGCTGAAAGAGAGACTGATCGCCGCCGGATACCGCGTTAAGCTCGACGATTCCGACAACACGCCGGGCTGGAAATACTCCGAATACGAAATGAAGGGCGTGCCGGTGAGGCTCGAGATCGGTCCGAGGGACATTGAGGGCGGACAGTGCGTGCTCGTATCGCGCCACGACAGGGCGAAGAGCTTCGTTTCGCTCGACTGCCTCGAGGACGAGGTCGCAAAAAAACTCGGCGAGGTGCGCGACGGGCTTTATGCAAAGGCGCTCGAAAACCGCGAGAGAAGAACGCGCGACGCCCGCTCGGTAGACGAGATAAAGGAATCGCTCGAAAAGAACGGCGATGGATTCTTCCGCGCTATGTGGTGTGGCTCAGAGGAATGCGAGGACAGGGTCAAGGAACTGACCGGCGTCGGCTCGCGCTGCATACCGTTTGAACAGAAAAAGGTCTCGGATGTGTGCGTCTGCTGCGGGAAACCCGCGTCGACAATGCTGCTCTGGGCAAAAGCGTACTGATAAATGAAAAACTGCCGCAGGATGACGACAATTTTAATAATTGCCGCGATATCTGCGGCGCTTTTGTGCGTCCACGCGTCGGCAAACGAGGACCTCAGAAACAAAAACGGCGTTTACTACAACGCCGCCGGGGCTGAGATACCCGGCGTCGTCTGCCGCGGTATCGATATAAGCACGTGGCAGAAGGATATTGACTGGGAGGCCGTAAAAGGCGAATACGAGGCCGGAGTCATCGATTTCGTGATCATACGATGTGGCTACGGCGACAACAGCGACGAAAACGGCAATATATATTACAAACAGGACGATGTCCGTTTCGTTCAGAACGCCGACGCCTGCACGGCGGCTGGCATACCGTTCGGGATTTATCTGTATTCCTACGCCTGTAACGACAAAAACGGCACGGCCGCGGAGCACGCGGCAAACGAACTTGAACACGTGCTCCGTCTGATTGACGGGTATACTCTTTCATATCCGATTTTTTACGACGTTGAGGATACAAAGACCCAGTCCGATCTCGACGCGGAAACGTTCCGCGAGATTGTCGAAATATTCTGCGGTGGGCTGTATGAGCGTGGCTACGAAGTTGGGCTTTACTCGATGCGCTCATGGTATACGAACGAGGAAAAGATCGGCGCCGTCGACTTCGACAGCATGCCGTGGCTTATAAAATGGATTGCCGAGTTCAACAACACGCTGAAATACTACGACGGATTCGACATCTGGCAGGCAACCTCAGTCGGCAGGGTGAACGGTATCGACGGCGACGTCGATATAGATTATTCGTTCATGCCGAAGCGCACGGCGGAGCACTGCTACGTCACATTTGACCTGAACACGCCGGCTGACGTTAAGTGCGATATGGCGCCTATGCACCTGAACGCCGGTGACCGGCTTGGCTGGCTTCCCGTTCCGGAATGCGGAACGCAGAAGTTTCTCGGATGGTACACGTCGCCGAGAGGCGGAAGAAAGGTCACCGAGACGACAAAAATAAGCTCGGCCGGGCAGTTGCGGCTTTACGCGCACTGGAGCAGCGGAGATCCGGGATCCTCGGTGCCTCCTCAGGGCGAGGCGCCGGCGGCGCCCGACGCAGCTCAGTTCTCTGTTATTCGTCCAATGATCAGCGGAGCGCCGTTCTCTGTCAACGGTATAACAAACGCGATGGAATACCGCATAGGGGACGGTGAATGGATATCCGGAAGCCGGATAAGGGCTGTTCAGGACGGGCAGAAGGTCGAGATAAGATATAAAGCCACGAAGGAGAGACCGGCGGGCGAGCCGGCGACGGTTTATATTCATACCGCGACGGTTCTCAAAAAGATTTCGTACAAAAAGCCGACCTGCGCCGTGAGCGGAATGAAGGCACACTGGCTGAACGAAGACGGGCGTGTTTTCACGGCGGTGACCGATTACATCGGGCTGCCGGATACCGAGACGCTCGTCGTTCCCCCGACCGGAAAGCACACGTACCGATTCGCCTGCTCCGAGGAATGCACTGTATGCGGACAGACACGCGTTACGGAGCATACCTTCTCGGAGGTTTGGCACAGGCGCGGTAACGCGCATTTCAGAGTCTGTCTTATCTGCGGCAGGGAAGGCGAGCATCACGCTCATGAAAACACGATACAGGTTCACGCCGATCCCGACTGCGTTAGGAGCGGGTTTGACAAAACCCTCTGTGCGGACTGTGAAATTGTCATCTCTTCTTACATGATTTCGGCACTTGGGCATGAATTTGAGGACGGATATTGCATGAGATGCGGAGATCCTGACCCGGATTATGAGCCGCCGACTGAAAGTGTGACGGAATCCGCTCCGCCTGAGACGACCGGCACAGAGACGCTCGCGTCCGGTACGGAACCGGTTACAGACGCGGAGACCGACGGGACGATATCTCGCGCCGTCGCCGGATTCGGGCGGACGGCGGTGATCGTATCATCTGCCGTAATTGTCGCCTCGGCGGTAACTGCCGTCGTGATATCGGTCAGAAAGAAAAAAACGGGGAAAGGCGGTCCGCCAAGATGAAAATTACAATGGAAACCGACTACGCGCTCCGCATTATGCGCTCTCTCGCAAAACGTGGCAGATCTGACGCGAAGAGCGTATCGGAGGACGTACACGCACCGTTACGCTTTACAGTTAAAATTCTCGGAAAGCTTTCGGCGGCGCGCCTTGTGAATTCGTTTAAGGGCGTAGGAGGCGGATATGAGCTTTCCCGCCCGGCGGACGAGATCTCGCTCAGGGAAATTTATGAGATAACAGAAGGCTCGCTTTCGATTTCCCGGTGCAGCGAGGAAGGGTTTGTATGCCCGCATGGCGACGATATTTCATGCGACTGCTTCTTTAACAGAATATTTGACGATATAAACGAAATCATCGCAAAACGTCTCGGCTCGGTCACCGTTGCCGATTCTCTGAGAAAGTGATAATATCGTACAAAAAGCCGCGGCCCGCGCCGCGGCTTTTTGTCTGTTCAGTTTTCTATGTCCTTTGCCGAGGCTATGTAGCGCTCCGCCTGAGCGGAGAACAGTTCGTAATACTGTTTTCTCGCCGCCATGAGTTCTGAATGAGTGCCGGTCTCAACGACGCGTCCGTTCTCAAGAACGACTATCTTGTCAGCCGTCGTTGCGCTCGAAAGCCGGTGAGAAACGAATATCGTCGTGCGGTCACGGCGGAGCTCGTCAAACTGACGGTATATCTCCTGTTCGGCAATCGCGTCGAGCGACGCCGTGGGTTCGTCGAGGATAAGCACGTCGGTCTCGGAATAGAACGCCCTTGCGATCGAGAGTTTCTGCCACTGACCGATTGAAAGCTCTATGCCGTTCGTTTCAAAATATTTCATAAGAGGTGTGTCGTATCCGTCAGGCAGAGCGTTTATGAAGCCGTCCGAGTTGCTGCGTCTTGCGGCTTCCTCGACGTTTTCCTCGTCAAACGGCCGGCTGATCTGTCCGAAAATTATATTCTCGCGAACAGTGACGGCGTATTTGCCGAAATCCTGGAATATGATCCCGAATGCCGAATAAACGTCGGAAACGTCGTATTCCCTTATGTCGTACCCGTCGAGCAAAATCACTCCCTCGGTCGGGTCGTAGAGACGAGTGAGAAGCTTGATTAGAGTCGTTTTACCGGCGCCGTTGAGCCCTACGAGAACGATTGTCGAGCCCTCCTCAATAACGAGATTGACGTGATCGATAACAAGTTTTGAACTCCCGGGGTAGCTGAAAGAAACGTCTTTGAACTCAAAACGGTGCGCGACGTGACGCGTGAGTCTGCGCGGCTCGTCCCTGACAGGAGAAATCGTGCGCTCCCGTTCCATGAAGACGATGAGATTATCGATAAACAGCGTGCCCTCATATATCGAGGCGATTATACCGATAAGACCGCTCACCCCGGAGGATACAGAGACGAGCGCTCCGGAATACAGCGAGAAATCACCGACGGAATACGCTCCGCCGCTCACGCCCGAAGCAATGAATATATAAAGAAGCGTCATCACGCAGGTCGAGGCAAACGAAGTTGCCGCCTGCCACGCGCCCTCGGCCACAAATAGTTTTTTAAGACCGGCAAAATATTTTCTGAATACTTCGCGGTACCTGTCAATAAATGTGTTCCCGAGATTGAATATCTTAACTTCTTTTGCGAGGTCCTTGTTCGTCATAAGAGACGAATAATAAGTGAGCTGCCTGCGGTCCTTGGAGCGGTGACGCATGTAGTTAAAGTTCTTTTTGCGGTATATGAAGGTTATTATCGCGGACGGAACGGCAAACATCGCCATCACGAACGGCGCCCACGGGCTGACTGACCAGAGTATGACTGCGAAGGTAATGATGGATATCAGCCGGCTTACGATGTTGAAGCTCGCCTGAAGGATCTGAATCGGTCTGTGACCAGCCTCGCGGCTGGCGTTCTCAAGCTTTTCGTAAAAATCCGGCGTGTCGTAATCCGCCAGGTCGATCTCCATCGCCTTTTTCATTATTTTCACGTTTACGTGATTAACGACGAGCTCGCCGGCTATGCTCGAAAGAGTAGAGGAAACCTGTCCGATGATTCCTGAAAGCACCTGGTATATTGCCTGGATTATTAGTAGCTTAACGACTCCGCCGGCGACGGCACCGCCGGACTGGGCTGTCTGCCAGGCGTTCGCGAGCTCATCAATAAGGGAAGCGGAGATTTTAGCGGCGATGACGGGCATAACGCCGTTTATGATCGCCGTGAACATCATAAGAAACAGGATCCACGGGCGTGTCTCCCAGACGAGGCGGAATATGTAGAAAAGCCGATATGTGAATTTCGAGACAATCCGCCAGACGTAGCCGGGGACTTCCCTTAATCTTTTCGGCTTTGGCTCTCTGAGTTTGTCTGTCCCGCTGCCGGGCATTGGTCCCATCATTTGACAAATTCTCCTTTATAATACAGATATATTCTATTATACCACTGCAAACACGGCAATGCAAGCGATAAAAAGCCGTAAAACTCGAAAAAAGCGGACGCGGGCTTTACTTTGGGGGCTGACGGTGATATAATGTCACATACGGAGGGCTGAATATGAGAATCAGATTTGCGGCGGCGCTTGTCGCCCTCATAATGCTAGTTTCGTGCTCAGGGCCGGGAAGGCGGAATACCGGAACGGTCGCGACTGAGCGCGGCGACATCACCGCGCCGGTCGCGGAACCTATAACTGAAGACAATGCGGACGTCACGGGAACGGCTGGAACCTCGTTCTCCGGGTCCCCGGAAATATCCGAAACCGGAACTGCAGATGCTCCGCCGGATACGGCTCAAAAGCCGCCCGTGACCACTCCGAAAGCGGCCGAAACAGATTCTCCCGACCCAGTGTTCCGTGAAATATCTCCTCTTGCTGCGGCAGATTACATGACGCCAGTTGAGGACTATTCGTTCAATCGCGACAGGGGCATTGAGTTCATAATGGTCCATTTTTCAAGCAATGTCAAGGCCAAACCGGACAATCCGTACGTTCTTGAAGACATAAAAAACATTTATCTGAGCGGCGAAGTCAGCACCAACTATGTTATCGACAGGGAAGGCAATATTTTCTGCTTTATTCCGGAATACCGCTGCGCATGGCACGCGGGCGTTGGTTCCTGGAAAGGCGACAAGCGCCTGACGAACAAAATGAATCTCTATTCAATAGGGATCGAACTTCTCGCGATGGGCTCTGAAAACGAAATGTTAAGGTATATATCGGCAGAACAGTACAGAGCTTTACCGGAGAGCTTTATCGGATATACCGAAGCGCAGTACGAGGCGCTCGCTCGGCTCCTGAATGACTTGTGCGCGTGCTATGGCGTCCCGAGGGACAGGGATCATATAATAGGACATCAGGAGTACGCGACGAAAAAGCCCGATCCCGGCGAGCTCTTTGACTGGTACAGGATAATGTGATAAAACGGAGATATTGCAACTGAACCGAAACAAGGCGTTACGGCGCCGACAGAATTGCGGTTAACGCCTCCAAAATTGTAAACAATTTGTAAATTATGCTCTGAGGGGCTTGAAAAAAAAGAACGCATCGTGTATAATCTCTCCGCTTGATTTGCGTTGAAGCGGGAGGTTGCTTACACGATGCGATTCTGTCGTGTGGGGGAATTTTCGCGGAGCATGTCCGTTTCCGCCGTAAAACCGGCGGTTTTGCCCTGATTTACCACACAGATCGGGGTGATTCGACGGGGTGCGGCGGGTTAATCGGGCGGTTGAAGAATCGGTCGCGCCGTGAGGCGCAATCTCCGAGGCCTTCGAAAAAAGAAAGGGGGCTTCGGATAAACTTACCGCACGGGCAGGAAACGCCCGGGCGGGTGTACGAGTCTTCGCCCCTGTAAACTGTATCAGGCCAGTAATAAAAGGAGGCAAAGCAATGGCAGCAAAGGAGAAACTCAGAGTTCGTCTGAAGAGCTATGATCACTATCTCATAGACCAGGCAGCGGAGAAGGTCGTCGAAACCGCGAAGCACAGCGGTGCCGAGGTTTCGGGTCCGATACCGCTACCGACGGAAAAAGAGATAATCACCATACTCCGCGCGGTCCACAAATACCAGGACAGCCGCGAGCAGTTCGAACTGAGAACTCACAAAAGGCTCATCGACATAATCAAGCCGTCGAACAAGGTTA
>JAEEGL014152861.1_pt1 | contig 40014 bp, 36 predicted proteins | sample 9134231 | NCBI WGS metagenome assembly JAEEGL01 (sample SAMN16246548, study PRJNA631951) | gut metagenome | biome: gut microbiome; feature: rumen; material: fiber-attached | host: Bos | place: Iran: Karaj | collected 2018-10
AATTTTGAAACAGAAATTTTTCGTCAGAACAATAAACAAAAAAGGGATAAGGCTTGCGCCTATCCCTTTTTTTGAAGCCGTTATGGCGGAAAAGAGCGTTTCAAAATCTATTAAATCCCTTAGCTGCGCGCCCTTTAAGAAAAAAGAAAGCGCCCTCCCGTCGGGGAGGGCGCTGTTAATTCTGTTATTTCTTGAGTCCGAGTTTTTCAATTGACTCTTCGCGCATTTTGTATTTGAGGATTTTGCCGGCGGCGTTCATCGGGAGCGCGTCAACAAACAGGAAATAGCGGGGAACCTTGTGGCGCGCCATGAACTTGTTGCCGTATTCGCGCATTTCGTCCTCGGTTGAGGTCTGACCGTCGTGGAGCACAATCCAGGCGCACGCCTCCTCGCCGTAGCGTTCATCGGGCACGCCGACAACCTGAACATCGCGTACCTTGTCATTATTGAGGTAGAACTCCTCAATCTCCCTCGGGTAGAGGTTTTCGCCGCCGCGTATAATCATATCTTTAAGACGGCCCGTTACCTTGTAATAGCCGTCCGCCGTGCGGCAGCAGATATCGCCCGAATGGAGCCAGCCGTCCGCGTCAATTGTCTCCGCCGTGGCGCGGGGCATTTTGTAGTAGCCCTTCATAATGTTAAAGCCGCGGGCTACAAACTCGCCGTTTTCGCCGTCGGGCATATCTCTGCCCGTTTCGGGGTCGATTATCTTGCACTCAACACCCGGGAAAGCGGAGCCGACGGTTTCAACTCTGTGGTCCTCGTCCTCGTTTACCTCGCCCATTGTGCTGCCGGGTGCGGATTCGGTCATACCGTAAACCGAGAGAATCTCGCGCATGTTCATCTCTCTCGCCGCCTGGCGCATAAGGTCGGGAGGGCAGTTCGAGCCGGCCATAATGCCCGTGCGCATGTGCGAAAAATCGGTTTTTCGGAAATCCTCGTGGTTGAACATACCTATAAACATTGTGGGCACGCCGTTGAAGCAGGTGATTTTTTCATCGTTCACGCAGGCGAGCGAGGATTTTGGCGAATAGTAGGGCATCGGGCAGAGCGTTCCGCCGTGAGTCATCATTGAAGTCATTGAAAGGGTCATACCGAAGCAGTGGAACATCGGCACCTGAATCATCATTCTGTCCGCGGTTGAAAGGTCCATACGGTCGCCTATGATTTTGCCGTCGTTTACAACGTTCCTGTGGGTGAGCATAACGCCCTTTGGGAAGCCAGTTGTGCCCGAGGTGTACTGCATATTGCAGACATCGTCGGGTTTTACGGCCGCCGCCCTGCGCAGCACCTCCTCGTGAGGCACGAGCGAAGCGCGCCTGAAGGTGTCCTCCCAGGTGAGCGCGCCTTCCATCTCAAAGCCGACGGTTATTACATTGCGCAGGAAGGGAAGATTCTTTGAATAGAGCGGCTTGTCGGGCGGGGTAGTGGCGAGCTCGGGGCAGAGTTCCTGTATGATTTCCTTGTAATTGGAGTCCTTGCAGGATTCAATCATTACAAGTGTGTGGGTGTCGGATTGGCGCAGAAGATACTCCGCCTCGTGAATTTTATATGCCGTGTTTACGGTGACGAGCACCGCGCCGATTTTTGTGGCTGCCCAGAAGGTGAGGTACCAGGCGGGCACATTGGTAGCCCATATCGCTATGTGGTGGCCGGGTTTCACGCCCAGTGAAATGAACGCCGCCGCGAGGTCGTCAACATCCTTGCGGAACTGCGGATATGTGCGCGTGTAGTCGAGGGTGGTGTATTTGAACGCGAGCTGATCGGGATAAATCTCGCACATTTTGTCGAGCACCTGAGAGAAGGTCAGGTCGATCATCTCGTATTTTTTCCAGGGGAACGAGCCTGTGCCCGCGCGATTGTACTGAAGCGACGCCTTCGGAGCGGCAACGCCCTCAATATCCGCCATAAAGTGGATAAAATGAGTCAGCACTATGTCGGGGTCGGATATCTCGTCGTTCCAGTCAACGCAGACAAAGCCCTCGTAGTTGAGCGAGCTTATCGCGTTTACGAAATCCTTTACGGGCAGCGAGCCCTCACCTATGAGGCAGTCTCCGCTTTCCGAACGGTCGCCGAGGCGCACATAGCAGATGTACGCGCCGAGGGTCTCAATCGTCTTTTCGGCGCTCTCGCCCGCTTTGAAATAAGTTTCTCTTACATTCCACGCTGCGCCCACGGGCACGGAGGCGAATTCGTTTATCAATTCAAGCATCTTTCCGCTGTCCGCCAGAGAGCCGCTTGTTTCAAACAGAATGCGCACATCCGCCCTGTCCGCCTTTTCGATGGCGGGGGCGAGTTTTTCCTTGAGAAGGGCGTAGTCGGGTTCGGCTTCAACGCTTACTATAACCGCCTCAACGCCCGCGTCAAAAGCCCACTCGACATATTGGCGTATCATCAGCGCGCTCGCCTCCTCGCTTTCAACGGGGAAGGGGTAAACGAGGGCTGAAATCGCCAGTGAGCGGTTGCGCAGTTTGCGCTTCGCGTCCGCCGAGCCGTCCCTGAGAACGGAGTCGAAATGCTTTTTCTTCTCCGCCTTCGCGTCAAATATCTCAAAACCCGCGTAACCGTAGTCGTAGGCGGTTTTGCAGGTATCCGTAAACGTGGAAAGGTCAACGTTTTTTGTTGAAAAACACAGTTTCACGTCAGTTCTCCTTCCGGACCGTTTTCATCAGTCCTCGTCATAGACAATCTTGTTGAGGGCGTTTACATAAGCCCTGATGCAGGCGCCGACAATGTCGGTGGAAATGCCGTTGCCCGAGTAGAGTTTGCCGTTGTTGCGCAGCTTTATGAGAGCCGAGCCGAGGGACTCCTTGCCCTGCGTCACGGTGTTTATCTGGAAATCGTCAAGCTCGTAGTGGTAGCCGATGCCCTGTTCTATGGCGCTGAACGCCGCGTCAACGGGGCCGTCGCCCACACCCGTGCCCTCAATTCTCATTTCGCCGCCCTTTGAAAGTTCAACATAGGCAACGGCGGGGCTGTGGTTGTTGCTTGTGGCGGTGTAGGTTTCGAGGTGATAGGTGGAGGGCGCCTGCTGGGCGTAGGAGGCGATGAGCGCCTCAAATTCCCTCGCGCCTACACTGCTCTTCTTCTCGCACACGCGCTTTAAGCCTCTGAGAACATTGCCCGCGTCCTCCTCGGTGAGCGTGTAGCCGAGGCGCAGTGCCTCGTCGGATATCTTTTCTATTGTTGAGTTGCCGTCAAGCAGGATATCTATATTTTCTTTTTTATCCTCTTCGGGGGCTTCGTTTTCGGGGGTGTTGACCTTAGCCGAAAGGGAACGGACATCCGTCCTGATTCTCAGCGGATCAAGCGAGGTGCTCACGCCGAAGCTTTCGCCCTTCTGCGCTATTACGGAGGCGATGCGGTGGATTTTTAACTGATCCTTCGCGTCTATTACCGCCTTTACTCCGTCCGCGCCCGCCTTGATGCTCTCAAAGGCGGTGGCTGTTTCCATAAACAGTCTGGCGTTTACCTTTACGAACACGGGAACGGTCACATATTCCTTAACGCCTTTTACGAATTCCGCGAATTCCGTGGGGAAGAGAGTGCCCGCGTCGTCGCTGAGAGTTACAGCCGTGGCTCCGCAGTTTACGGCGAGAGTCAGCGCCTCTTTAAGCACTTCGGGCTCGGCTCTTGTGGCGTCAACGGCTACGAACTCAACGTTTTCGCACTTTTCCTTAGCCGCCTTTACAAGCGATTCTATAAGCCCCATCATCCTGGGCGCCTTGAGGTGGAAGGTGTATTCCATCTGCACGGTGCTGAGAGGCAGTATTATCTGCAGAACGGGCGTTTTCGCCGTGCTCACGCACTCCCACGCCTCGCCGATTTCCTCAACCGTTGTGCCCGCGGGTATGGCTATTGCCGCGTTTTTTACGGCGGCGGAAATGGTTTTGCAGATTATTCTGTCTTCCTTGAATTTCCTGACCGCGTCAAGTTCAATCACATCAACGCCCAGCGCGTCAACGGCGGTCGCTATATCGACCTTTTCCCTGAAGAGCAGGGGATTCTTCCTCTCCGAATTGATGTTTTTGAGAGTGAAGTCCGAAAATAAGATTTTTCTCATAATTTTGTCCTCCTGAAAAAAGAAATCCCGCAGAGCAACATAACTCTGCGGGATGATTATCAAAAATAACCACGGTACCACCCGTATTGCCGCCGAAAGGCGACCGCTCTGTAAGGTTCCATCAAACCTCTGACCTGTAACGGGCTCACCCGTAACTCCCTATGAATTCAGGAGTTCTGCTCCGATACGAGACAGCGGGACCGGATTCTTGCCGCCTTACACCGACCGACGGCTCTCTGTGAAGTTTGCCGGACTCACTTAATATCTTCACTGCATTTGTGCTATGCGATTGTGGAAAGTATAAACCAAAGTTATTTGTTTGTCAAGAAATATTTTGAGCGGAATATAATTGTTATATTAAAGGAAAGACACACCCGCGAGGGATACGGCGGCGCCCACGGCGGTGCCGAGCAGCCACACAAGCAGGGCTATTCCTATGTTTTCCTTTATATTTCTGTTGGTGCGGAAAAGCACAAGCAGACCTATGCCCGAGCCGGTAAGAAGCCCCGAGAGCATAGCCCCCGTGCTTATAACTCCCTGCAGGAAAAGTTCGGTTATTACAACGCTCGCCGCGCAGTTGGGAATAAGCCCCACAAGGCCCGCCACGGCGCTGCTTAAAACGGGAATGTCAACAAACAGCCTGCCGAGATTTTCCTCGCCTATAAAGTGAATTGCCGTGTTGAGGGCGAAGGTGATAATCAGTATGAAAGCCGCGATTTTGACCGTGTGGTGAAGGGCGGAGCGGATTATGCCCTCCTCCTCGCAGTGGCAGTCGTCGTTTTCGCAAAGGCAGTGAATCGCCTCGGGCTTTTTGCCCTTTTTGAGAAGGAGCATAACGGCGTCCGTCAGAAAGCCGAGTACAATTCCGGCAACCGCCTTGAAAGCGAGGATTTTCGCTATTACGGCGATGCCCGCCTGATGTGAAATGCAGATGGGGAGCATCTCGTCGGAGGTCGAGAGGAATACGGCAATGAGCGTGCCCAGGGATATGACCCTGCCGGCGTAGAAGCCCGAAGCGCTCGCCGAAAAGCCGCACTGCGGAACAATGCCGAGAACGCCGCCCGCGAGGGGGCCGATTTTGCCCGCGCGGCGGATTGCCGCCTCCGCCTTTTCGCCCGTTTTGTGCTCGATGTATTCCATAAGCAGATATGTCAGAAAAAGGAAGGGGAGCAGTTTTAAATTGTCAATGAGGGTGTCGATTATTACGTCTTTCACGCTCTGCCCTCCTTTCTCAAAAATCGCCTTTACAGTATAGCATATAAATTTGCTCTGTCAACAAATTTTTTGTTACTTTTATCATATTGACTTTTATATAAAATATGATATTATTGTGTTGTTAAATAATGACTTTTTAAAGGAGAAGTTATGAAAAAACTCAGAGCGGCGGCGGCACTTCTGCTCGTTCCCCTTTTCCTGCTCGGCGGTTGCAAGGCCGAAAAGGGACCCGATGTGAGCACGGACGAGACAACATCGGAAATCACAACCACAGAGCCGCAGCCGAAATATACCGAAGAACAGCTTAATAAAATGATAGCGTTCACTTTTGACGACGGTCCCGCCAAGGAGTCCACCACGAAAATCCTCGATGTGCTCGAAAAATACAACTTCACAGCCACATTTTTCGTAATCGGCGAAAACTGCGTCGATTCAAGGCAGGAACAGCTCAAGAGGGCAATTACTCTCGGCTGCGAAATCGGCAACCACACCTGGGACCACAGGACGAATCTCGGCAATTATTCCGCCGAAAAAATAGATTCGGAACTTGAAAAGACGAGCGACGCCGTTGAGGAGGCAACGGGCTTGCGCCCGAAACTTATGCGCCCGCCCGGAGGGTCGTGGAAAGGGCTTGAAAACATCGCCTACCCGATTATCTACTGGAGCGTTGACACAAACGACTGGCGCAAGAAGTCGAACGCGGGTAACTACGAGGCGGCTGAAAATCTTGCCGAGTATATCATAAACCAGGTTGACGGCAATCCCGGCTCGATTGTGCTTATGCACGACATCTACAACTTCACCGCAGAAACGGTTGAAATAGTCGTTCCCCGCCTTGCGGAAATGGGCTACACAATCTGCTCCGTGTCCGACCTTGCGGAGGCGTACGGAGTCGAACTCAAAAACGGCGAGGTCTATTTCAGCATTGAGCGCGATATAAAGATTGAACCCGGCAGATATGTTGTGGCAACAAGAGAAACTCCCCTCACCCTGCGCGAAGGCCCGGGCAGCGAAAAACCCGTGCTTGAGAGAATCCCGAAGGGCACGATTGTAACCGTTGAGGACTGTGAAAACGGCTACGCCAAAATCACATATAACGGCGTGACCGGCTGGTCAAGCATAAAATATCTCGAAAAAGCAGAATAGAAAAATTATAAAAAAAGAGCCGCGATGGATGACCGCGCGGCTTTTTTTCTTTTTTGGTAAATATACAGTCAATATGCTCTTTTTTGCAAATAATTTCCGGAAAATGCAATAATTTTGCATAAAACGCCGAAATTTATGAATATAATCGCATTTCACTTGACTTTTATAATATAAGGTTGTATTATTATGCAACAGTTTAAAATCGGAGAGTATTTTTTATGGCGAAGGTTTTTATTGACGGCAGCGCCGGCACAACGGGGCTGAGAATATATGACAGACTCAGCGCGAGGGACGACATTGAGCTGGTTACCCTGCCCGATGAACTCAGGAAGGATTTATCCGCGAGGCGCGAGGCGCTCAACAACTGCGACGCCGCCTTCCTCTGCCTGCCCGACGCGGCGGCTACAGAGGCGGCAGGGCTTATTGAAAACCCGGATGTCACGGTGCTCGACACCTCCACGGCTCACCGTACGGCTCCCGGCTGGGCATACGGTTTCCCCGAGCTCGGCACGGAGTTTCTTGATAACATTGTTACGGGCAGGCGGATTGCCGTGCCCGGCTGCCACGCGAGCGGCTTTGTTGCCCTTGTTCACCCGCTTGTGAAAAACGGGATTCTGCCCGCGGACGCCCTTCTGACCTGCCATTCGGTTACGGGTTACAGCGGCGGCGGCAAAAAGATGATTGCCCAATATGAGGAGGAAAACAGAGATATTGCTCTCTCCTCGCCGAGGCAGTACGCACTTACTCAGAACCACAAGCACTTAAAGGAAATGCAGGCGGTGTGCGCGCTTCAAAACGCGCCTGTATTCTGCCCGATAGTGGCGGATTATTACAGCGGAATGTGCGTTACGGTGCCGGTTTTCGCCTCGCAGTTGTGTGAAGGCAAAACGGCGGATGACATAAAGGCGCTCTATTCTCAGATTTACCGCGGTACGCTTGTGCGATACACCGAAAACGCGGGCGAGGACGGCTTTATGAGCGCGAACGCCCTTTCTTATAAGGATTATATGCAGGTGACGGTTGAGGGAAACGACGAAAGAATCCTTCTGATTGCCCGCTTCGACAACCTCGGCAAAGGCGCCTCGGGCGCGGCGGTAGAGTGCCTGAACATAAAAATCGGCGCCCCCCGTGAAAAAGGACTCGATTTATAAATTTTCAATGATATAAAGGTGAAGGATATGGAAAAAATCAACGGCGGCATCTGCGCCGCGAAGGGATTTACGGCAAACGGCGTTCACTGCGGAATAAGAAAGAACAAGGGCAAGCGCGACCTCTCCCTGATTTTCAGTGAGAAAAGGGCTGCCGCAGCCTGCGTTTATACAAAAAATCTTGTAAAGGGCGCGCCGCTGGCGGTCACAAAAAAGAATGTGGCGGACGGTTACGCTCAGGCGGTTATCTGCAATTCGGGCAACGCTAACACCTGCAACGCGAACGGCGTTGAGATAGCCGAGCAGATGTGTACACTGTGCGCGGACGCTCTCTCAATCGACAGAAGCGATGTGGTTGTCGCCTCCACCGGTGTTATCGGCCAGCCGCTCGACATAGCCCCCATAGCGGCGGGAATACCCGCTTTGGCGCGAGGCCTCGGCAATTTCGGCAGCGAGGCGGCAGAGGGTATTATGACCACCGACACCGTCGAAAAACAGATTTCATACAGTTTTGAAATCGGCGGCAAGGAGTGCAGAATAGGCGGCATAGCGAAGGGCTCGGGTATGATTCACCCCAATATGGCTACAATGCTCGTGTTCGTCACCACCGACTGCGCCGTATCTCCTGCGATGCTTCAGAAAGCGCTTTCCGCCGATGTTGAGGATTCTTTCAATATGGTCAGCGTTGACGGCGACACCTCCACAAACGATATGGTCTGTGTGCTTGCAAACGGTATGGCCGGCAACAGCGAAATAACAGGCGAAGGCGCGGATTACGACGCCTTCTGCGCCGCGCTCGCGGCTGTGACGAAATATCTCTGCAGAATGATAGCGGGCGACGGCGAGGGAGCCACGAAACTGCTCGAATGCAATGTCACGGGCGCAAAGGATGAGGCAACCGCGAAAACAGTCGCCAAATCCGTAATCTGCTCCTCCCTTTTGAAAGCGGCTATGTTCGGCGCCGACGCAAACTGGGGCAGGGTGCTGTGCGCCATCGGCTACAGCAAAGCGGACGTTGACGTAAATAAAGTTGATGTCAGTTTCAAATCCGTTTCGGGCGAAATACCCGTGTGCGAAAACGGCGCGGGCATAGATTTTTCCGAGGAAAAGGCGAAGGAAATACTGCTCGAAAAAGAAATTGAAATAAACATAAATCTCAATTCGGGCGAGGGCAAGGCGACCGCCTGGGGCTGCGACCTCACCTATGATTATGTAAAAATAAACGGCGATTACAGAACCTGAGAATAAGAGGGAAAGAAAATGGAAGGAAAAATCACAAACGCTCTGAGGGCTGAAATACTCGTAAACGCCCTGCCTTACATCAAGAGTTACACCAACAAAATAATTGTTGTGAAATACGGCGGAAACGCTATGATAAACGACGAACTGCGCGAGGCGGTCATGAGCGACATAGTTCTGCTCTCGACCATAGGCGTAAAGGTTGTGCTTGTTCACGGCGGCGGTCCGGAAATCACCGACCTGCTTGACAGAATGGGCAAAAAGACCGAGTTTGTTGACGGGCTTCGCGTAACGGACGCCGAAACCGCCGAAGCGGCGCAGATGGTGCTCGCGGGCAAAATCAACAAGAATCTTGTCAATATGCTTCAGATAAAGGGCGGCCACGCGATAGGCGTGTGCGGTCTGGACGGCCATCTGATTGAGGCGAAAAAGATTGACGAGCGCCTCGGCTTCGTGGGCGAAATCACAAAAATCGACCCCGAAATAATCTACGGCATTCTCGAGAACAACTACATCCCCGTTGTTTCAACCGTGGGCTGCGACAACGAGGGCAATGTCTATAACATTAACGCCGACACCGCGGCAGCGGCGATAGCGGGCGCTCTCAAGGCGGAGTGCTTCATTTCGCTGACTGATATAGCGGGCATTCTGCGCGACAAAAACGACGAATCCACTCTTATACCCGAAATCTGCGTGAGCGACACGCCGCGCCTTATGGACGAGGGCATTATCGCGGGCGGTATGATTCCGAAGGTTGAGTGCTGCACGGAAGCGATACGCAGAGGCGTAAAAAAGGTGTTTATAATCGACGGCAGAGTGCCGCATTCCATACTTATAGAAATGTTCACAAACGCCGGCATCGGCACAATGTTCACGGGGGCGAATCAATGAATATAAGGGAAAACGACGCGAAATACATAGCCGGCACATACGGCAGATTCCCCGTGGCGCTTGTGAGCGGTCACGGTTCGCTGGCTTATGACGAGAACGGAAAGGAATACATCGACCTCGGCACGGGCATAGCGGTAAATGTGTTCGGCATAGGCGACGGCGAATGGAAGGCGGCGGTTGAAAAGCAGCTCGACCTCATTCCCCACGCCTCGAACCTCTACTACACCGAGCCCTGCGTAAAGCTCGCGGAAATGCTCTGCGAAAAAACGGGGCTTAAGAAAGTGTTTTTCGGCAACTCCGGCGCTGAGGCGAACGAGTGCGCAATCAAAGCGGCCCGCCGCTGGGGGCTTGTAAACAAGGGTGAGGGCTTTTCCGCGATTATCACGCTTAAAAACAGTTTTCACGGCAGAACGGTCACCACTCTCGCCGCCACGGGGCAGGATTCCTTCCACACCGATTTCGGACCTTTTACCGAAGGGTTTGTATATGCGGACGCGGACGACGCTTCTGATGTAAAGCGGCTCGCGAAGGAAAACAAGTGCTGCGCCGTTATGATGGAACTCGTTCAGGGCGAGGGCGGAATTCACACGCTTTCAAAGGAATATGTGAACGCCGTGCTCGAAACCGCGAAGGAGGAAAACCTGCTTGTAATAGTTGACGAGGTGCAGACGGGCAACGGCAGAACGGGCGCCCTCTACGCCTTTATGAATTACGGCTTCACGCCCGATATAGTCACCACGGCCAAGGGGCTGGGCGGCGGTCTCCCGATAGGCGCGTGTATGCTCGGCGAAAAGGTTGAGACAATACTCGGCGCGGGCTCGCACGGCTCGACTTTCGGCGGAAATCCCGCGGTGTGCGCCGGCGCGTGCAGCATTATTTCGAGAATCGACGAAGCGCTTTTAGAAGGCGTAAAGAAAAAATCGGAATATATAATGAGCCGCCTCGAGGGCGCGAAGGGCGTTGTGAGTGTGAGCGGTATGGGGCTTATGCTCGGCGTTGAGCCCGTCAGACCGAAAGCGGAAATCATAAACGAGTGTATGGAGAACGGAGTTCTCGTGCTCGGCGCGAAGAACAAAATCCGCCTCCTCCCCGCGCTGAATATCCCCGATGAACTGCTTGAAAAGGGAATTGATGTGCTTGTTGATGCGCTCGGAAAGTGAAAAATAAAAACACCCTCTGTTTATTATAAGCAGAGGGTGTTTTGTAAATAATCAGCTTTTAAAACGAGAAAAAATGACGAAAGAAATATTTTATAAGAATTGCTAACCGTTCAAAAAAACCGGGAATTCCAGTTTTTTGAGAAGAGTTAAATGTTACCGATGAGACTGCACATTTGATTTCTATTCCGAGAATATTCTCACTTCCGACTTTAATATTATATTTTTTTCCGTTAATATAAAACTTTAATGAGTTTGAAAAATCATAATAATCATTATTTAGCAAACATACAAAATTAAAAATATATAATGCTTCATCTTTATATGTCTCTGGTAATGACAAAAAATAATCATGATATGTTCCAGTAGAAGTAAATTCATATAATTCTAAAACGACTATGGAATAACCTGCATTGTCGGGTATAGTCCATTCTTCAAAAGATACTTTTTTCCCAGACGTTGGTTCATTAAAATTGTCAAGTCGTATTTCTTTTATTATTGAGTTTTCGGGTCTTTTATCCTTTTCAGTTATTACAAAAGGTTCAGAATGTGTTATATATACCCTGCTATCATCATATAAATGGTTCGTTTGAATAAGTAAACCGCAATCCACCTCGTCTATGAAGGCACGGGTTAAATTAGGATCTATTTTATAACTGTCCGAATATTTGTAATTGACATAAAACCTCAATTCCCAGCGATATTTACCTGTACCAATATTATCATCATTATTTTTTATAAAGTCGTCTGTCCACACACCATTGACATTTTTTTGAAGAGTTTCATTATATTCATATACAGCATTTTTAGGCAAACTTGCCTCTATAAGGCATTTGTTTAATGGAACATCTGAATAAACTCGATTGATATATATATTCAACTCAACTTTTTCAAGAGGTATTTTACCGTCTTCCGGGTCTGCACCGGATATTTCTTCCCATAATGCTTTTATAACGAGATTTTCGGATGGCATTTTTTCAGGCAAAGTTTTATCCCAGCCGATAAAAGTATATGCTTTTCTGGTCGGGGGCTGAATGTCGGAAATATCATCACCCGCGTGCAGATAAAACACCTTTTCGCTTTTGTTGTCGGAAAAAACTCCGCCGTTAGCGTCAAAAGTCAAGGAATAAAACTCGTCATTTTCGGCATATACGAAGGCTGAGCAGATACCCGAAATAATACATAAGCACAGTAAAACAGAAATCAGTTTTTTCATAATAAACTCCTGCTTAAATTTTTACTATTTAATTATAACAAAGAAATATTAAAATCGCAATATAATTATAAACTGTCATTATATCGAAAACGGCGGGATTGGGGAATCCCGCCCTACGGTAAAAAATATTGGAGCATTCTTAGCCCTCTCCGAGAACGGAGAGGGTGGCGGCGGAGCCGACGGGTGTGGCGAAATGGCACGGAAGAATCCGTGCCCTACGGTACAAAACAGGTTTGTGCTAAATAGGGTGTAAAGCAATATAATCGTTGTTTTACTCAAACTCCTTCCGTCACGGTGTTGCTTTGCAACGCCGTGCCACCTCCCCCATAGGAGGAGGCCGCAACGGACGGAGACTTTTATGTGAACAGGCGGCGGGACAGGATAAAACTGCGGAAAAATAAAAAATTTTTTCACACACGGCTATATATTGTATTAAAATATGCCCGGGGAAACGGGCAGGGTAAATTGCGAAAATCGAAAATATTTTTTCGGAAAAACTGTTGACAAAGCGAAAAAAATGTGATTAAATGGGCTAAACCGATGAAGAAGAGTGAGTAAGATTTATCCACTTTATCACAGAGAGCCGCGGGTGCTGGAATCGCGGCATAAAGCATAAATCCGAATGGGCTTCCGAGGGCGAGCGGAAATGTTTTAACAGAGTATGCGAGACGGAGCGGGCTTCTCCGTAAACAAAGAGCGGCATATCACAGTGTATGCGTTGAGTGGGTGTGATTTCACACCAAGCAGGGTGGCACCGCAGATTTTTATCTGTCCCGGCAAATTATTGCCGGGACATTTTTGTTTTTCCGGCAAAGAAAGTAAAATCGGTCGGCACGGCATCTCAGACAGCCGTCGGACTGAAAATAAAATGAAAGGAAGCACAGACCATGGCAAACGAAAAAATCCCCTACAAAATCTATCTTGAAGAAAATGAGATGCCGAAGGCATGGTACAATGTCCGCGCGGACATGAAGAAAAAACCCGCTCCGCTTCTCAACCCCGGCACACTTGAGCCGATGAAGGCGGAGGAACTCGCTCCCGTATTCTGCGAGGAACTCATCGCTCAGGAACTCGACAACGACACCGCTTATGTTGAAATTCCGCAGGAAATCAGGGATTTCTACAAAATGTACCGTCCCTCTCCGCTGGTAAGAGCGTACTGCCTTGAGGAAAAACTCGGCACTCCAGCGAAGATCTACTACAAATTCGAGGGCAACAACACAAGCGGCTCTCACAAGTTAAACTCCGCAATCGCTCAGGCGTATTACGCGAAGAAGCAGGGCCTCAAAGGTGTTACAACCGAAACAGGCGCGGGTCAGTGGGGCACGGCTCTTTCAATGGCGTGCGCTTATCTCGGACTCGACTGCAAGGTCTATATGGTTAAGGTATCCTACGAGCAGAAGCCCTTCCGCCGCGAGGTTATGCGCACCTACGGCGCGAGCGTGGTTCCCTCACCCTCAATGGATACAAACATAGGCAGAAAGATAAACGCCGAACACCCCGGCACGGGCGGCTCACTCGGCTGCGCCATTTCGGAGGCGGTTGAGGTTGCCACTTCAACACCCGGCTACCGCTATGTGCTCGGCTCCGTTCTCAACCAGGTTCTCCTTCACCAGTCGGTAATCGGCCTTGAGGCGAAGGCGGCTATGGACAAATACGGCATCAAACCCGATATGATTATCGGCTGCGCCGGCGGCGGCTCGAACCTCGGCGGTCTTATCTCCCCCTTCATGGGCGAAAAACTCCGCGGCGAAAACGATTACAGAATAATCGCCGTTGAGCCCGCGTCCTGCCCGAGTTTCACAAGAGGCGTTTACGCCTATGACTTCTGCGATACCGGTATGGTATGCCCGCTCGCCAAGATGTACACCCTCGGCTGCGACTTCATTCCCGCCCCCAACCACGCCGGCGGTCTTCGCTACCACGGCATGAGCTCCATTCTTTCCGAACTCTACGACCAGGGACTTATGGAAGCGAGAAGCGTTAAGCAGACGGATGTATTCGAAGCGGCTGAGTATTTCGCGAGATGCGAGGGTATCCTTCCCGCTCCCGAAAGCTCACACGCAATCCGTGTTGCCATTGACGAGGCGCTCAAGTGCAAGGAGACGGGCGAGGAGAAAACAATCCTCTTCGGTCTCACAGGCACGGGCTATTTCGATATGGTCGCCTACGAGAAATACAACGACGGCATTATGGACGACTACATTCCCACCGATGAGGAACTCGCGAAATACAGAGAGAAACTCCCCAAGGTTGACAAATAATCGGAAGGGCGGCTGTCGAAGGGCAGCCGCTGTTTTTAATGAGAAATGAGGAGTGAGCGGTGAGGAGTCAAGGACGGGCTGCGCCCTCACCTGTTAATAACGGCGGGATGGGGTCATCCCGCCCTACGGTAAATACAAGACTCCCGTCCGTCGTGGGCTCCTCCTTTGGGGGAGCTGGCTTGTGAGCGCAGCGAACAAGACTGAAGGAGTCTGTTCAACAATTTTTCATTACACCCTTTCTTGCTGCGGCACGGAAGAATCCGTGCCCTGCATTTACATCAAATCATCCTTCCGTCGCGGGCTCCTCTTCATTCACTATCGCCCTTCCGCTTTATTTATAATGTTATTTTTTCTTTTGAGGCAAATCGCTTATTTGGTAAATATTCTCTATTGACAAAGAAAAACATAAAAAATATAATGTTATAAAGTAATTATAAGAATCAATATTATATTTAATTGAGTTATACGGGATGGGCGAAATGGAAAACAACAAAGAACAGAAATATTTTGAACTGCTCTCAAAGGGCTTTCTTGACAAGGTCTGGTTTCTCGGAAAACTTGAACCGTGTGTTGACACCCTTGTTGACTTCGGCTGCGGCGACGGCTCGCTTTCGGTGATTATTGACAGGGTGTTTCCCGGCAAATACCGCTACATAGGCATTGACAACAACCCCGATGTGCTTTCGGAGGCGCAGGCGCAGGGGCTTGAGGTTTATTCGTCTCTTTCCGAACTGCCCGAAATTGATTACGGCAGGTCCGCCATTATACTCAACTCCGTTCTTCACGAGGTTTTTTCGTTTTCCGCGTTCGGCGAGGCATACGCACTTCTCGAAGAGATGGAGAGCAAAAAATTCAGGCATGTTGCCATACGCGACATGTGTCTCAACAGAAAAGACAAGCTTCCGAATTATACAAAAGAAATAATGGACAGCAGCTACGCGGACGCGTTCCGCTCGTTCCTGGAGAAGACTCCCACAGAGATTTATCCCGACATTGCCGACTATAAAGTGCTTGCGCTTGAGTTTATGCTCAAGTACCTTTACGCCGATGAAAGCGCAAAAAGCAAGGTTTATCTCTGGAGATGGCACGCGCACATTCCCGACATATTCAGCGGCTATGTAAAGGAGTTTGACTCAACCTGCCGCGTACCATGGACAATCAGACAGATAAGAAAAGATTTCGGCATCGACCTGCAGTTTGACACACACAGGAAAATGCTGCTCACAAGAATCTGAATGAAAGTAATACGGGCGGCTTCAGCACAGTGAAGCCGCTCTTTTTTTAAGGAGAACCTATATGAATGAAATGGAAAAGAACAGAAAAATCATATCCGAGACAGATGAACAGATGGCGGGGCTTTTCGAAAAGAGGATGAACGCGGCGCGCACAATAGCCGAGTTCAAGCGCGAGTTCGGTCTGCCCGTAACGGACACCGAACGCGAAAAACAGCTCCTCGCCGCTAACCGCAAATATATAAGCGACCCCGAAATTGAGGAATACTATGTTGAATTCCTGAAAAACACAATAAAAATCTCGCGCGAGTATCAGACGCGGCTCATAAACGGCAGAAAGGTCGCCTACAGCGGCGTTGAGGGCGCGTTTGCCTACATAGCGGCGAAAAAACTCATACCCGAGGGCGAATACATCGCCTGTAAGGATTTCACCGAGGCGTACAGGGGCGTTGAAAACGGTGAGTTTGACTGCGCCGTGCTCCCCGTTGAAAACTCGGGCGCGGGCGAGGTAGGCGAGGTTGTTGACCTCATTTTCTCGGGCAATCTGTTTGTAAACGGCATTATCGAACAGCCGATTCACCACAACCTGCTCGGCGTGAAAGGCGCGAAACTAAGCGATATAAAAACGGTTATCAGCCATCCGCAGGCGCTCTCGCAGTGCGCGGGCTTCATTCACGACCATTCGTTTGAAACGCTCGCATACACAAACACAGCGGCGGCGGCAAAGGCCGTTGTTGAAGGCGCGGACAAAAGCGTCGCGGCAATCGCCTCCGACGAGACAGCCGGGCTTTTCGGTCTCGATATAATCGAGCGCGAAATAAACGACAATTTAAACAACACCACCCGTTTTGCCGTGCTCTCGCGTTCGCTCGCAAAACCGCAGGCGCCCGCGGACAAAAACGGCAACGAAAGTTCGATTCTTATGTTCACCGTGCAGAACAGGGCGGGCGCTCTCGCGCAGACGCTCAACATAATCGGCGCTCACGGCTACAATATGAAGAGCCTGCGTTCAAGACCTATGCAGGGTCTGCAGTGGAACTACTATTTCTACATCGAGGTTGAGGGCGATTTAAGCACGCCCGACGGCAGGGATATGATTACCGAACTGTCGGCGCTGTGCGCCCGCCTCAAATATGTGGGCACATATTTTTCTTACGGAAAATAAACGGAGGGTCAATTATGGTTATACCCGTAAAAACCGACACCCGCGATTATGATATCATCCTCGAAAGCGGCGCTCTCGCTAAGGTCGGCTCGCTTCTGAACTTAAACAGAAAAGTGCTTGTCGTCACGGATGACGGCGTGCCCGCCGGATATTCCGAAACGGTTGAAAAGGCGTGTAAGGAAGCGGTAAAGGTCGTTATCCCTCAGGGTGAGGGCAGCAAGAATATGGATTCTTTCAAAGCCCTGCTTTCCGCGATGCTCGGGGCGGATTTTACCCGCGCGGACTGCGTTGTCGCCGTAGGCGGCGGAGTTGTGGGCGATTTGAGCGCCTTCGCCGCTGCCTGCTATATGCGCGGAATTGAGTTTTACAACATTCCCACAACACTTCTGTCGCAGGTGGACTCATCCGTAGGCGGAAAGGCGGCTGTGGATTTTGAGGGTGTAAAAAACATTGTAGGCGCGTTCTGGCAGCCCTCAAGGGTTATAATCGACCCCGACACACTTAAAACGCTTGATGAAAGGCAGATTAACGCGGGGCTGTGCGAAGCGGTGAAGATGGCGGCAACCTGTGACGGCGAACTCTTTGAGTTCATTGAAAAAAGCGAAAACCTCGCCGCTGACCTCCCCGAAATCATACGCCGCGCCCTGCTTATAAAAAGGGATGTTGTTGAAAAGGACACCCGCGAGCAGGGGCTTCGCAAGGTGCTCAACTTCGGTCACACCGTAGGTCACGCGGTTGAAAGCGCGGAGGGCGGCACGCTTCTCCACGGCGAGTGCGTGGGAGTCGGAATGCTCGTTATGAGCGAGGGCGAAGCGAGAGAGAGAATTGAAAAGGTGCTTGAAAAATACAACCTTCCCACGCGCATAAATCAGACGGCAGACGAACTTATGCCCTATATTGTTCACGACAAAAAGGGCTCCTCGGGCGGCGTTACGGCTGTCCGCGTGAGCGAAATCGGCAAATTTGAATTTGTTAAAATGACAAACGGCGAAATAAAGGAACTGCTGGTGAAAAATATATGAAAAACACTTTGGGCAACAGCGTCACACTCACACTTTTCGGCGAGAGCCACGGCGAGGCGGTCGGCGCGGTGATTGACGGCATCGCTCCCGGAATCGAGGTTGATGAAGAGGAAATAAAAAGAATGCTCTCACGCCGCAGACCCTCATCGTCAATCGACACGGCGAGAGTTGAAAACGACAATTTCAGAATCCTCAGCGGAGTGTTCGGCGGCAAAACTACCGGCTCCCCGCTGTGCATAGTCATACCCAACGAAAATGTGAAAAGCGGCGACTACTCCTACGGCGCCGCGAGGCCCTCCCACGCCGACTACACCGCGTTTTGCAAATATCACGGGTTTGAGGACTACCGCGGCGGCGGACATTTTTCGGGAAGAGTCACGGCGGCTCTTGTTGCCGCGGGGGGCATTCTGCTGCCCGCCCTCGAAAAGAAAGGGATAACCGTCGGCACGCACATCCTCGCATGCAAAAGCGCGCGCGACCGCGATTTTGAAAACGCCGAAGAGGATATAAAATCGCTTAAAAACGCGGATTTTCCCGTGCTTGACAAAAGCGCGGGGGATGAAATGATAAAGATAATCGAAGAGGCAAAGCAGAACGGCGACAGCATCGGCGGAATAATAAGCACCGCCGTATGCGGCTTGCCCGCGGGTCTCGGCGAGCCGTGGTTTGACAGCGTTGAGGGCGCTCTCTCACGCGCGCTTTTCGGCATAGGCGCCGTCAAGGGCGTGGAATTCGGCGCGGGCTTCGGCTTCGCTTTGAAAAACGGCTCGGAAAGTAACGACAAAATGAGAATGAGTGACGGAAAACCCGTTACTATCACTAACAATAACGGCGGCATAAACGGCGGCATAACAAACGGTATGCCCGTACTGTTCAACTGCGCCGTAAAGCCCACACCGTCAATCGCCCTTCCGCAGGAGACGGTGGATTTCATAAAAAACGAGAACACCGAAATTTCAATAAAGGGCAGGCACGACCCCGCGATTATTCGCAGAATCTGCCCCGTGGCGGACAGCGTGACCGCTCTCGTGCTTTGCGACCTGCTGGCGCTTCGCTTCGGCACGGATTACCTCGCCGGAGGAGACAAATAATGCAGTACGGACTTATCGGCGGGCGGCTCGGCCACAGCTATTCGGTCGAGATTCACGCGGCTGCGGCGGACTATGAATATGAGTTAAAGGAACTCGCGCCGGGTGAACTTGGAGATTTTTTCAAAAAGCGCGAGTTCAAAGGAATAAATGTAACGATACCGTATAAACAGACGGTTATGCCCTTCCTCGACGAAATATCCGAAACGGCGAAGAGCATAGGCGCCGTCAATACCGTGGTAAACGAAAACGGAAAACTGACGGGGCACAACACCGATTTTTTCGGTATGTCGAGTATGCTCAGGGCGAACGGAATTGATTTAAAGGGCAGAAAGGTGCTTATTCTCGGCACGGGCGGCACATCGAAAACAGCCCGCTATACCGCGAAGGAACTCGGCGCCGATGAAATAATTGTTGTTTCGCGCAAAAAAAGCGCTGACACGGTGAACTACGAAGAGGCGGCTGCGCTTCATTCCGACGCGCGGGTTATCATAAACACCACTCCGGTCGGTATGTTCCCCGACGATTCGGGAGTGCCCGTTGACATATCCGCCTTTCCCGCTCTCGAGGGAGTCGCGGATGCGGTCTATCATCCGCTGAGGACGAATCTTGTTCTCTCTGCGCTCGAAAAGGGCATCCCCGCCTGCGGAGGGCTCTATATGCTCGCGGCTCAGGGCGTTCTCGCCTCGGCGCTGTTCCTCGGCAGAGGAGTTGACGAATCCCTCATTGAAAAGGCGTTCACGGCGGTTGAAAAATCGAAAATGAACGTGGTGCTTACCGGCATGCCCACAAGCGGCAAAAGCAGTGTGGGTAAACTGATTGCCGAAAGAACGGGCAGGGAGTTCTTTGACACGGACGACATAACCCGGGAGGCGCTGGGCATGCCGATTCCCGATTATATAAGAATTTACGGCGAAGAGAGTTTCAGAAACGCGGAAACAGCCGCCATACAGTCCGTTTCGTCAAAAAGCGGAGCGGTTATCGCCACGGGCGGCGGAGCGGTTTTGAGGGATGAAAACGTGCGGGCTTTAAAGCGAAACGGCACTCTCGTTTTCCTCGACCGCTCGCTTCAAAATCTCACTGCCGCTAAGGACAGACCGCTTTCCGACAGCGCCGAAAAACTTAAAAATCTTTATGAAACACGGTTGCCGATTTACAGAAAAACCGCCGACTTTACGGCTGACTCGAACGTGAGCGTCACCGAAGTCGCCGACACAGTAACCGGGGAGCTGAAACTATGAAAATACTTGTTCTCAACGGGCCGAATATCAATATGCTCGGCATAAGGGAGCCCGAAATCTACGGCAGGGAAACCTATGACGACCTTGTTGAAAAAATAAAAAAACACGCCCGCGAAAAGGGCGTGGAGGTCTCGTTTTACCAGTCCAACCACGAGGGCGATCTCGTTGATGCCATTCAGAAGGCGTATTTCGACAAAATTGACGGCATAGTCTTCAACCCCGCCGCTTACACCCACACGAGCGTGGCTATTGCCGACGCGGTCAAGGGCGTTATGATACCCACGGTTGAGGTGCACATAAGCGATGTAAACGGGCGCGAGGACTTCCGCAAGGTCAGTTTCATCGGCGATGTCGCCGTAAAAACGATTGCGGGGAAAGGGCTTGACGGCTACTGCCTCGCTGTGGATTTCCTTTTAAACGGAGAGAAAAATGAAGGTTGAAATAAAGCCGTGCAGGGCGCGCGGCACGGTCGGAGCGCCGCCGTCAAAGAGTTTCGCTCACAGGCAGCTCATCTGCGCCGCTCTCGCGGGCGGGGGCAGCGTAAACGGCGTTATCGGCAGCGGCGATATGAAAGCCACCTTGAACTGTATTGAGGCAGCGGGCACAGCCGTCAGGCGGGAAAACAACACGGTGTTTATTGAAAACTCACCGGCGGAGATTCCCGCGGGCGCGGTTTTTGACTGCCTTGAAAGCGGGAGCACGCTGAGGTTCTTCATACCCGTAGTGCTCGCGAAAGGCGCCGATGTTCTTTTCACGGGCAGTTCCCGCCTGATTGAACGGGGCGCGGGGGCTTATGAGCGTCTGCTTTCCGAAAAGGGCGCCGAAATAAGAAAAACTCAGGACGGCATTTATGTAAAAGGGCGGCTTGAAAGCGGAGAATACGAAATACCCGGCAGCGAGAGCAGCCAGTACACGAGCGGTCTGCTTTTCGCCCTGCCTCTGCTTGAGGGCGACAGCGTGCTGAGGGTTCTGCCCCCGGTGAATTCGCGCCCGTATATCGACATAACGCTTGAGGTGCTGAAAAGCCGCGGCATTGAATTTTTTGAAAAAGAGGAAAACACTTTTTATATAAAAGGCGGTCAGACATACAGGGCGGTCGATTCGCCCGTTGAAGGCGACTGGTCAAACGCCGCTTTCCTGCTCGCGCTGAACGCCCTCGGAGGGGATGTTACCGTTACGGGTTTAAACGAAAACTCCGCCCAGGGCGACAGATTCTGCGTTGAGGCGTTCGCAATGCTTGAAAACAAAAGCCCCGTAATCGATCTCTCCGCCTGCCCGGATCTGGCGCCCGTGCTTTTTGCCGTTGCCGCCGCGAAAAACGGAGCGGTGTTCACGGGCACGAAGCGGCTGAAAATCAAGGAGAGCGACCGCGCCGAAGCGATGGCGGAGGAACTCGGAAAATTCGGAGTTAAATGTGAGATTTACGCCGACAGCGTGAAGGTCGGCTCGGGGCTGAAAACGCCCTGTGCGCAACTGAACGGTCACAACGACCACCGCGTTGTTATGGCGCTGAGCGTGCTCGCGACCCTCACGGGCGGCGTGATTGAAGGCGCTCAGGCGGTCAACAAAAGTTATCCCGCGTTCTTTGAGGATTTGAAGGCACTCTCCGCGGAGGTGAAAATCGATGCTTGACAAAAATTTAAAAATCTGTATAGTGGGTCTCGGGCTTATGGGCGGCAGCTACGCCGAGGCGCTCAGTTCACGCGGCTATGAGGTAGGCGCCCTCGCAAGGCGGAGTCAGACGCTCGATTACGCCTTTCAAAAGGGCTGGATAACGAGCGGTGAGACCGAGGTCACAAAGGAATATATCGAAAAATTCGACCTTTTCGTGTTCGCCCTTTACCCGCACATTTTTATTGAATGGATTGAGAATTATCAGCAGTTTTTCAGACCCGGCACGCTCATCACCGATGTCACGGGCGTGAAGGGCAGCACGGTTTATAAAATACAGTCGATTCTGCGCCCCGATGTTGAGTTCATCGCCGCCCACCCGATGGCGGGCAGGGAAAAAAGCGGAATAGAATACGCCGACAGCGGCATTTTCGAAGCGGCGAACTACATTGTTACGCCCACGGAAAAGAACACCGAAAAGGCGGTTGCCGTCTGCGAGGAACTCGGCAGAACGCTCGGCTTTAAATCCGTCTCCCGCCTGTGCCCCGAGAAGCACGATGAAATGATCGGCTTTCTGTCACAGCTTACGCACTGCATAGCCGTGTCGCTTATGACCTGCCGCGACACCGACGGTTTTGAGAAATACACGGGCGATTCGTTCAGGGACTTGACGAGAATAGCGAACATAAACGACGAAATGTGGAGCGAGCTGTTTTTGCAGAACAAAGAGCAGCTTTTAAAGCAGATGGAGCTTTTCAGCGGCACATTCGAAAAACTCAAAGAGGCAATAGAAAACGGAGACACGGAAGAGATGCGCGCGCTTATGCGCCTTTCAACCGAGAGAAGAAAAAATTTCAACAGGGAAGAAGGTACGAAAAAATGAATATGGATTTCAGACGCGAGATGCCCACGGCGAGGGTTATAAAAGAGATGTATCCCTTAACCGCGGAAATGCAGGAATCAAAAAAGAAAAACGATAAAGAAATAACCTCTATTTTCACGGGGGAGAGCGACAAGTTCCTGCTTGTTATCGGCCCCTGCTCGGCGGACCGCGAGGACGCCGTGCTCGATTATATTTCACGCCTTCGCACGGTGCAGGACAAGGTCGGCGACAAAATCGTCATCTGCCCGAGAATCTACACAAACAAGCCGCGCACAACGGGCGACGGCTACAAGGGAATGCTCCACCAGCCGGACCCGAACAACGCGCCCGATATGCTCAAGGGGCTTATCTCAATACGCAAGCTGCACATAAACGCGCTCAGTCAGACGGGCTTTTCCTGCGCGGATGAGATGCTCTATCCCGAAAATCATCAGTATCTTTCGGACTGCCTCTCCTATGTCGCTGTGGGCGCGAGGTCTGTTGAAAACCAGAATCACCGCCTCACCGCGAGCGGTCTCGATATACCCGTAGGCATGAAGAACCCCACGGGCGGCGACCTTTCCGTAATGATGAACGCCATAACGGCGGCGCACCACAGCCACACCTTCGTTTACTCAAACTGGGAGGTGTGCAGCAAGGGCAATCCTCTTGCCCACGCAATACTGCGCGGTTATTCCGACAAGGCGGGAGCGAGCGTGCCGAACTACCACTATGAGGACCTCGAATATTTAAACGAGCTCTATATAAAGAGCGGGCTCGAGAACCCCGCCGTTGTGGTGGACACCAATCACGCGAACTCCGGCAAAAAGTGGTTCGAGCAGCCCAGAATAGCCAAGGGCGTGGTTCACTCGATGTGCCACAACCCCGACCTGCGCAAACTTGTCAAGGGGCTTATGATTGAGTCGTATATTGAGGACGGCAACCAGAAGCCCGACGGCACAACCTACGGCCTGTCGATTACCGACCCCTGCCTCGGCTGGGAAAAGACCGAAAAAATGATTTACGAAATAGCGGATCTGCTGTAAAAAAAGCCGCCCGAAAGGGCGGCTTTTTTTAATGAGAAGTTAGAAATGAGGAGTGAGGAGTTAAGGGGCGCAAAGCGCCGATTTTATAACGTAGGGGCGGATATCATCCGCCCGCCACAAGGACGTCCGTGAGGACAAAAATTTGCGCAGACTCCTTCCGTCTTGACCGCAAAGCGCCGATATTCAGGTGATGTGTTTTTATATTTTTATTGAAAGTTTTAATCTATCTATGATATAATTTATTTATTATAGGATTATTTCGGTAAATGATGGAGGTGATGAATATTGTCTTATGGAAAAACCTCTCCGTTTGTAAAATGGGCTGGCGGTAAAACTCAGCTTTTAGAACAATTAAAGTTTAGATTACCCGATTCATATGATACATTTTATGAGCCGTTTATCGGCGGTGGAGCGTTTCTTTTTAGTATTCAGCCGCCAAAAGCAATTATTAATGACAGCAACGAACAGTTGATTAATGCGTTTAAACAATTAAAATATAATACAGATTCTGTTATTAATATTGTAAAAGATTTTAATTCAAGAACTTGCGACAAAGATTACTATCTTAAATTAAGAGAACAATATAATAAAAAAATCGCCTCGAATGAACTTGATGCCGAGTGTGCCGCTTTAATGATATGGATAAACAAACACTGTTTTAATGGCTTGTATAGAGTAAATTCAAAAGGTTTATTTAATGTTCCTTATAATAATTCAGCAACAGCAAAAACAATCAGTGAAGAAAATCTTATAAATATCGGTCGATATTTAACGGAAAATGATGTTAAAATTCGTCTGGGTGATTTTGAAGCGGCTTGTTTTGATTGTTCAAAAAATGATTTTGTGTATTTAGATTCCCCTTATATTCCTGTGAGCAAGACGGCATATTTTACCGACTATACAAAAGACGGTTTTACTTATGAAGACCACAAACGACTTAGTGAATTGTTCCGGAATTTAGATAAAAAAGGCATTAAAGTAATGCTCAGCAATAACGATGTTCCGCTTGTTTATGAACTGTATGACGGATTTAATATTGAGAATGTTGATGTTAGAAGAAATATAAACAGCAACGCAAAAAAACGAACAGGAAAAGAAGTTATTATAACGAATTATTAATATGGGAAAGTATTTTAAAGGTAAAAAAGCATATTATTATGACAGCACCTCCGCGTTGTTTTTGTCAGATGTTTTTGAAGCATTAGAAAAAATGACACCGGAATGCGTTGATATGATATTTGCAGACCCGCCATACTTTCTTTCAAATGACGGCATAACCTGTAGTGGTGGGAAAGCCGTATCTGTAAATAAAGGTGATTGGGATAAGATTTCATCTTTTGAAGAAAAGCACGCATTTAACAGACGGTGGATACATGAATGTAAAAGAGTCTTAAAGCCAAATGGTTCTATTTGGATAAGCGGAACTCTTCACAACATTTATTCTATCGGTATGGCATTGGAGCAGGAAGGGTTTAAAATAATAAACAACATCACTTGGCAAAAAACAAATCCTCCTCCGAATCTTGCGTGTCGTTGTTTTACACACAGCACAGAAACCATTATCTGGGCACAAAAGAACGATAAAAAATCCCGCCACTATTTTAATTATGAATTAATGAAAGAACTTAACGGCGGAAAGCAAATGAAAGATGTTTGGACTGGAATGTTAACTCCGCGCCGGGAAAAAATATTCGGCAAACATCCTACGCAGAAACCCGTTTACCTCCTTGAAAAAATAATACAAGCTTCAACAAAAGAAAAAGATATTGTACTTGACCCGTTCTGCGGTTCTTCAACAACCGGAGTTGCGTGTAAAAAACTGGGAAGATACTATATAGGAATTGACAACTGTGAAGAGTACCTTCAACTGTCAATTAAAAGATTACAAAGTATAAAAACTAAAGAAGTGGAAGGTATAAAATATGTCATTGAGGAATTTTTCTGATTGGCTTAATACATTTAGGGCTTCTATTAACGGTTACGGTTATTACACTGATTTTGAAAAAGTCTATGAAAACGCAAACTCATTAAAAATCGAAATAAGCATTCTCAGTTCACTTATCGGTTCAAAGAATATTGAAAAAGACTTTGAGGATTTGTTAGAAAAATACCCTTCTTGTTTGAAAGCGATACCTATTTTATTAGCAGTAAGAGAAAACGAAATATACTGTCAGGATTCAAACGGCGCGATTAATTACAACTTTGCTCGAAAGGTTCAGACTGTTGAGCAATACAAATATTTTATGCGCGCCACAGGTCTGTTTGATATGCTTGAAAACCATTTGATAAGCAACTTGTTTGATTATGTAACAGGAGTTGAAGTCGGTTTAGGTTCAAACGGGAGAAAAAACCGCGGCGGTCATCAAATGGAAGATCTTGTTGAAAGTTATCTTAAAAAAGCCAGAGTTGAATATTATAAAGAAATGTATCTCACTGAAATTGAAAGCAAATGGGCTGTTGACCTGTCAGCAATTTCGGCGGAGGGCACTTCAACAAAGCGCTGGGATTTTGTAGTTAAAACAAGCAATCATATCTATGTTATAGAAACAAACTTTTACACTAGCGGCGGTTCGAAACTAAACGAAACTTCAAGAAGTTATAAAATGATTGCCGAAGAATCAAAATCAATAAACGGATTCTCGTTCGTTTGGATAACGGACGGTGGCGGTTGGGTTAGTGCTCGGCGCAATCTTGAAGAGACCTTTAATGTGTTAGAGAATATCTATAATATTACCGATATGGAAAACGGCATTTTTACCACATTGTTTGTTTAAAATAAACCAAACCGGACTGATCTTACGGTCAGCCCGGTTTTTGTTATTAATTATGTTTTATCCCTCTTTAATTCCCTTATAAACATAACCCGCTTCGGTTACGGCGGATTTTACCGCCTCCTCATCCGCGGGGGCGTTGAGGGAGATGACCGCCTGAGCCGCCTCGTGGCTCGGCTTTGCCTCGTCAACAAAGGGAAGCGCCTCAAGCGCCTGTTTCATATGCGTCTCGCAGTGCGGGCACATCATTCCTTCAATCAGTACGGTTGCCGTCATTTTTGTTTTCTCCGTTTCGGTTATTTCAACCGGCGAATAATCGCCGGGTTTTATTTTTCTGTCCTTTGAGCCGTCAAAAACATTGAAAAGATTGAGGCGCAGGGCGTTCATAACCACGCAGAAGCTCGAAAGACTCATTGCCGCCGCGCCCACCATCGGGCTTAAGGACCAGCCCGTGAGCGGAATCCAAACGCCCGCGGCGAGAGGGATGCAGATAATGTTGTAGAAAAACGCCCAGAAAAGGTTCTGGTGAATTATTCTGAGAGTCGCGCGGCTGAGTCTTACAGCCGCGGGGGCGAAGCGGAGACCGTCCTTTATAAGCACTATGTCCGCCGCGTCAACGGCTATGTCCGCGCCCGCGCCTATGGCTATGCCCGAATCGGCGAGAGTCAGCGCAGGGGCGTCGTTTATGCCGTCGCCCACCATAGCGGTTTTGCCCTGCTCTGAAAGCGCGCGGATAACCTCGCCCTTGCCGTCGGGCAGAACGCCGGATATAACCTCGTCAATGCCCACCTCATCGGCGACCGCCTGAGCGGTGCGGGCGTTATCGCCCGTGAGCATGACAACGCGCACGCCCATATTTTTAAGCGAGTCAACCGCTTTTTTCGCGTCCGCTTTGACCGTGTCGGCAATGCCGAGAACGCCGAGAACTTTTTCTTTTGAGGCAACAAGCACGGGGGTTCTGCCGCGCGAAGCGAGACTTTCGCAGCGCTCCTTAATTTCTTCGGGAACGGGTGAAACGGCGCTTATATATTTAAGACTGCCCGCGTAATATGTTACGCCGTCAATCGCGCCCGAAAGCCCGTTGCCCGCCTTTTCGGCAAAATCCGTAACGGGCAGGGCGGCGATTCCCTTTTCATTACAATATATATTTACCGCTTTCGCGAGGGGATGGCTGCTGAGCGCTTCGAGCGAGAAGGCATATTGCAAAAGTGTATTTTCATCCGTTTTGCCCGACACGGCAGCGTCGGTAACAACGGGCGCGCCGTTTGTGACAGAGCCGGTTTTGTCGAGCACGGCAATCTGCGTTTTGCCCGCCGTTTCAAGCGCCTCGGCGGTTTTGAACAAAATGCCGTTTTTCGCGCCCACGCCGTTGCCCACCATAATCGCCACCGGGGTAGCGAGCCCGAGGGCGCAGGGGCAGGAGATTACAAGCACGGAAATACCTCTCGCGAGCGAAAAGCCGATATCCTTGCCGAGCAGGAGCCATACGGCGGCTGTAACAAGGGCAACAGCCATAACGCAGGGCACAAACACGCCCGAGACCTTGTCGGCAATTCTCGCTATGGGCGCCTTTGTGGCGGAGGCGTCGCTGACCGTTCTTATTATGCCGGCTAAGGTAGTGTCCTCCCCGACTTTCAGGGCGCGGCAGCGCATAAAGCCCGTTTTGTTGATTGTGGCGGCATAGACTTTGTCGCCCGGTGCCTTGTCAACGGGAATGCTCTCGCCCGTGAGCGCCGATTCGTCAACGCTGCCCGAGCCGTCGATTATCTCGCCGTCAACGGGAATACTTCCTCCCGCGCGCACAACGAAGATATCGCCATGCCGGACAGAGTCAATGTTTACTTCCTTTTCCGTGCCGTCAACCTCGATTACGGCGGTTTTCGGTTTTAATTTCATAAGCCCTTTGAGGGCGTTTGTAGTTCTGCCCTTTGAAACGGATTCGAGCAGTTTGCCCACGGTGATGAGCGTGAGAATCATACCCGCCGATTCAAAATACAGGTTGTGTATAAGGCCGTGGGCGGCTTCGGCGTTGCCTTTTAAATATTCCGAGCCGATTGTGAACAGAGTGCAGATGCCGTAGATATACGCGGCCCCCGCTCCGAGAGATACGAGAGTGTCCATATTCGGGGCGCGGTGAACAAGCCCTCTGAACCCGCTTATGAAAAAGCGCCTGTTGATTATTATGATTATTGTTGTCAGCACAAGCTGTGCGATTCCCTGAGCAAAGGCGTTCTTTTCAAAAAACGCGGGCAGGGGGGCGCCGAGCATTGTGTGACCCATCGTGAAATACATCAGCACAAGCAGAAAAGCCGCCGAAAGAACAAGGCGCTTTTTAAGCTTCGGTGTTTCGCGGTCGGCGAGCAAGCTGTCCGCGTTCTCCTTTTCCTGAACGGAGGCGCCGTAGCCCGCCGCCTGCACCGCCTTTATTATGTCGCCGCTCTTCGCGCTGCCCGAGACGCTCATTGAGTTTGTAAGCAGACTTACCGCGACATCCTCAACGCCGTCAACGCCGCGCACCGCCTTTTCAACATGCGCCGCGCACGCGGCGCAGGTCATACCCGTTACATCGTATTTTTCCATATTATTCCTTTTCTATCTGCGTGACGGTCAGCACGCCGCCGTTCACGGTGAATTTAATGTTGAAGCCCGCGAATCTCATGCCGTAAACCCTGTCGCCGTCCTCCTTGTAGGCGGGGCGCGGGTCCTGCGAGAGCACCCCGAAAAGGGCGCTCCGTTTGTTTTCAGGGATTATGTTTATCAGCGTTTCGGGTATTTCCACCTTCACGCGGTAATCCTCACTGCCGGGGGCGAAACCGCCCGTCGCCTGCGCCTTGCAGTCCGTGTAGGGCAGGTAGGGCTTTATGTCATAAACCGGGGTGCCGTCCATAAGGTCGGCTCCGCCGATATGGAGCACGGGACCGTATTTTTCGGTTTGCTCAACGCCGAGCAGTTTTACACAGGAGAGACCTATCGGATTCGGTCTGAAGGGTGAGCGCGTCGCGAAAACCCCGAGCCGCTCGTTTCCGCCGAGGCGCGGAGGGCGCACTGTGGGGCTCCAGCCATCGCGTATGTTTTCGGAAAACTGCCAGATGAGCCAGAGATGCGAAAAGCCCTCTATTCCCCTGAGCGCTTCGGGGGAACGGAAAGCTTTTTCAAAAATGACGGTCGCCCCGAGCTCGTCAACAATTCCGCTCTGGCGCGGAATGCCGAATTTTTCGGGGAAATCGCTTTTTATTCTCGCTATTATCTGCATATCGGAACCGGACATATTGACCTCATCTATTCAAAAATGAACAAAATTTATAAATTCTTAATATTTTTGGTATATCTTTTTAATATTTTCGGGTGTATAATCTAATTGTAAAACAGACATTATCTATTTTTGTTCCTGATATATTTGCGGCGATCCCACCGCCGCACTCTCCACTCCTTCTTTTGCTTGGCAAGAGCAAAACCGAAAGGCCGTCTTCGAGACGGTCTTTTGGTTTATATGAGAGCCGCTGTTTTTATTACGATATCCGTTTTCACGACTCCGCTTTTATCGGCGGAGTTTATTTCTTTTTCAAAGTCGAAGCCCGCCGCCTTTCCGTTCGGGAAAAGGTCGGAAAAAGGGCAGAGCACAAAGGCGCGCTCAGCCATACGCGGATGGGGCAGTGTGAGCTCGGGGGTGTCGGATGTGAAGCCCTCACAGAGCAGAAGGTCGAGGTCAATCACTCTCGGCCCGTTTCTGAAAAGGCGCACCCTGCCCATAGCCGCCTCAATGCCCAGCAGGGCGCCGAGCAGGGCGGAGGGGGAAAGCCCCGTTTCAACCTCGCACACCGCGTTTAAAAAATCGGGCTGGTCGGCGTAACCCACGGGAGCGGTCTCATATACGGGAGACACGCGTAAAAGCTTTGTTCCGGGCAGAAGGGCGAGCGAATCGGCGGCGGCGGAGAGATTGCTGCGTCTGTCGCCCGTGTTTGTGCCCAAACCGATAATTGCCTTCATATCAATCACTGCGCTTTACTTTTATTTTCACCGCTACATAGTCAAAATCCGCGTCAATCGGCGCCTCGGGCTTTTTGAGCAGGATTTTTACGCTTTCCACCCTGTCATATTCGCTGAGAATCGCCTGAGCCGTGCGGTAGGCGGCGCGTTCGATGAGATCGTTCTTCTCAGCCGGGAACACGCGCTTAACCGTCTTGATGATTTTCGCGTAGCTGACGGTGTCGTCGAGGCAGTCCGAAATGCCCGCCTCCTCAAGGTCCAGTTTGCATTCAATATCGAGGGCGAAATTCTGCCCGTTTATCTTTTCCTCCTCATTTACGCCGTGATATGCGAAGAGGCGGAGATTTTTTATGATTATTTTATCCATCTTATCTGAAAATCCTGTCCGCTACATCGCGCGCGCCCTTGGCGGCTTTTACATTGTGGACTCTTATTATGTCCGCGCCTCCCGCTATGGCGGCGGTGTTCGCCACAGCCGTGGAATAATCGCGGTCGTCAACTCCCGCGCCCTCAAATGCGGTTACGCGCTTTCTTGACACGCCGCAGAGCAGCGCGCAGGGGCTTATCTTAAGCTCGTTCATATTTTTGAGAATCGTGCAGTCGTCATCCCTGTTTTTCGAAAAGCCGACGCCCGGGTCGAGCACGAGATTTTCAAACGGCAGCTGCATTTTTACGGCTCTGCCGATACAGCTTAAGAAAAAGTCGCGCACGGCGGTAACAACCCCGTTGGGGTACTCGACCTTTGTGCCGGAGTTCAAGGGGTTGTGGGTTATTACATAGGCGGCGTTTTTCTGCTTGCAGAAGCCCGCTATATCCTCGCTGAAAAAGCCGTCCACATCATTTATGATTGAAGCGCCGTTCGCGAGCGCGTATTCGGCGACCTCGGGATAGAAGGTGTCAATTGAAAGAGGCACGCTGATTTTGCCCTTGAGAATTTCGAGCACGGGTTTGAGGCGCTCAAGTTCCTCGGCAGCCGTTATGTCGAGCGAGCCGGGTTTTGTTGACTGGGCGCCGATGTCGATTATATCCGCGCCGTCCTCAATCAGACTCAGGGCGTGGGCGAGAGCGGCGTCAGGGTCAAAGTATTTGCCGCCGTCCGAGAATGAATCGGGCGTAACGTTTACAATACCCATTATATAAGTCTTTTCGCCGAGAGGCAGAGTGAATTCGCCTGCGTTGAGGTTTACCATCAGTTGTTTCCTCCTTTTAAAAGTGACATAACTTCAGCCCTTGTGCGGGCGTCCGAGCGCATTGTTCCCCTGAGAGCGGAGGTTCTGGTCTGCGAACCCGACGCCCTCGCGCCGCGCATATTCATACAAAGATGCTCCGCCTCGATAACCACAGCCACACCCTGGGGCGAGAGTTCCTCATAGAGAAAGTCCGCTATCTGCGCCGTCAGGCGTTCCTGAAGCTGGGGTCTGCGGGCAAAGGCGCCGACTATTCTGGCGAGCTTCGAAAGCCCGATTACCTTGCCGTCAGCCGGTATATAGGCGATGTGCGCCTTGCCCATGAAGGGCAGAAGATGGTGCTCGCACATCGAGTAGAGCGGTATATCGCGCACCACAACCATTTCATCGTTGTCGGGTTCATCGAAAAATTTTAGATGCTTTTTCGGGTCCTCCGTAAGGCCCGAGAAAATCTCCTCATACATCCTCGCCACGCGGGCGGGAGTTTCAACAAGACCCTCGCGGTCCGGGTCCTCGCCCACGGCGAGCAGTATTTCGCGCACAGCCGCTTCTATTCTTTCTTTATCCATAGCCGTCTCCTTACTTGAAATTCGGTATAAATGTCATAACGAGAGTCGTTCTGTTCTGCGAGAACGAGAGGTCGGAATGCGAAAAGCTCAAAGAGCAGTATTTGTCCGCCGAGGTGATAACATCATATATCGCGTATTCCTCTATAAGTGTGCGGTAGCCGGCGGAATAAGCCGTCATATCGCTGAAGCGCAGTTCAATCGCCGTGTTGCCGGAGTCGAGCTCCTTCGCTATCGCGCGGGCAAGCTCCTCGTTGTTGGCGACGGAGTAGGATGTGAAATAAAAGCCCGCTTTATACGAATAACTCTGCGTGACCGAGGTGCAGTCGTAATCAAAACTCCAGTTGCTGTGGTCGCAGTTTATCTGCCTGTCGCTGAGATTAAAATACTCATAGGTTTTGTAATTGCCGTTTACGGGGTCGTCCCAGGTTAAGTCGAGATGGCAGTAACAGCCGTTTATTTTAACGACATTCCACATATGCGAGTCGGTGTCGCCGTCGGTGTCGGTCGCCTTGCCCGCGAGCACATAGGACTCTATGCCGAGATAATCGAGAATATATTTCATCGCCTTGGAATAGCCCTCGCAGGAGGCGGTGCCGTCCGCGAGCGCGCCGTAAATTGTTGAGAGATTGCTCTCGTCATCGGTGTAGTCGTAGCCGAGTTTTGCCGCGAGCGCGTCGTGCACCTGTTTTTCCGTTTTCCATTCGTCGGAACGGTCGGTCACATTTGACAATATCTCGTCGCGGGTGTTCTCGATTTTTTTGAGCGCCGGCTTGTAATCGCTTTTCGAAACGCGGTAGTCGAGCGACAGAAGCCCCGTTCCGCCTATGCTTGACAGCGTGCAGTGCGAGCCGAGAAAGAACAGGTCGGGGTTGTCGTAGAGAAGCGCCTGAAACATCTCGTTGAGCTCGTCCTGATTGAGGGCGGGCACCTTCACCGTTGAGGGGAAGGAATAGACCTTCGCGAGCACATTATCGTACGCTTTTTTCTCATCATTGTTCAATTTGTAATAGTAATATTTATACGGGCTTCCCGCGGACTGTGAAGCGGCTTCGGACACCTCTGAGGAGTCCTCACCGCTGTCGGACAGCGCCTGCTGAACCTTTGTGACCGCCTCGGGAATGCTCACCGTATCCGACTCGCCGAGGAGCTTGAAAACTACGCCGAGCACGATAACGGCGATAACCGCCGCCAGAACTTTCTTTTTCATAGAATCAACCGTTTATGTATTCTTCCGCCGACGCGGCGGTTCTGTATTTTATGCTGCCGTTCATCATAACCTGAATTGTGGGCGACACGCCCGAGAACTCGACGATTGTAAGGTCCGTTTCCACAAGGTTCGCGAGTGTGGAATAGCGGGAAATGAGATCGTCGGAATTTTCCGGCACGAACGCCTGCGAGAGAATCAGTTTTATTATCTTCGTCTGCTCGCGGTAGCCGTGAAGCGTGTTTGTAAGCGGCAGCGCGCGGATGTATTTGAGCAGCATATCGCCGTTCATATTCTGTATGCCCTCGGCGAGAATAAGAGTGAAATCGCCCTTGTAGCTCAGGGCGGGGCTTACCGTTACGCTGTAGGGACCGTATCTGTCGGCGATAACCCTGAACGAGGTTTCGTCAAAATAGATGTATTTGTCAAAGGTGACTCCCGTCGCGGCGAAAACGGCGTCCCTCATGGAACTTATGCCCTGCTCGAAAAACGCCTTTTCAACGGTTGTCTGCGCGCCGTTCAGATCTATCGGGCTTTCGGGTGAGAAAGAATAGACGCTCACTTCGCTTTCGGGCATTTTTATATTGAAAAGCGAGATGAAATCCATTTTCTGATTCTCTTTGGATATACAGAACACAAGAATCTGCGAGTTGAGTTTTTCAACCTTGTCGTAGGGGAGGGGCGCCGTGGTCTCCTCCTCTTCCTGCTTTCTGCCCGCGCCGAACGCGCCCGAGATATTGTAGTTGTAATTTCTCAGGAAAATAAGAACGGACACGCTGCCTCCGATTAAGAGGGCGGCTATGAGGATAATCGTAAAGCGCCTCATCGGGTGCCCTCTGAGTTTTTTGCGGGGGCGGAAATCTATTGGCTGAAGTTTGTTTTCTTTCATATTGAAGCTCCGCGCTTATCCCACGGGCAGTTCCGTTATGTTGAGAAGCGTTTCGGTAACGAAATAGCCGATTGTGATAAGCAAAACTGTGATGAATACCGTGAATACCGCGGTCAGTATTTTTCTGCGCTTTCTGCGCATTTCATATTCTCTGCCCGAGCCGAAGGAGTCCGAGAATCCGGTTATGCTCTCCCTTTCGGAGGGGGACAGAGCGCGTTTAATCGTCTTTTTCTTCATAGCGCCTCCTTATGAGAAAACCGAATTGCCCGAAAACGCCGCGAATCCGAGCGAGAGAAGACTTATGTAAAGGAAGGTGACGGGGGTGCCCCTGAACACCTGCGGAATCTCCTTGTTTTCGGAGAGTTTGTGCACTCCCGCGGCTAAAAGAGCAGCCGCCACAACAAAGGCGACGCCCGCGCCGAGACCGGAACCGAGACTCGCGGGGAAGGAGTAGGCGCTTCTGCGGTTTATGAAGGGAATCGCCAGAACGAGGGTGTTGAGAGCGGCGATGCCGAGATTTGTAAGGAAGTGGTCGCTCGCGCGGAAAATCACCTTGAGGATAATCGCCGCAACAAGATATACTCCCGCGAGAACCGCGGCATATACAAGCGCGTGCATGGAATCCGTAAGGGCGCTCACGCGGGGCAGACGGTCAAGCGGATGGCAGATTGCCGCCGTAACAACGGCAAAGCCCGAAATCATTACCGTAAACAGCCCGAAGGAGCGGGGCTTGAGCGAAACGCGCACGGCTTCGCTTGTGCCGTAGGCGAAGGAGAGAACGAGGTTCTGGAAAAACGCCGTATAGAGCGCCGTAATCATAAGATCGCCGAAAAGGTTCATTCATCTTCCCCCTTTCCGTCTTCGTCATCGTCAAACTCGAAATCCTCACCGAAAATGTTTTCCGTGTGCGGCTCTTCCTCGGGCTTGAGCTCGACGGCGTCAAGGTCTTCGAAATTGAACGAGTCCTCAAGGGAGGTGAACATCTCCTCAACTCTCTGTTCCGTTTCCCTGTTGAACTGCTCGTGTTCTTTGCTCATGTTTTCCATATCGCTGACGACTTCCTGAGCGTCAACCTCGCCGGGAAGCCAGAATTCGGTGAATATTTCAAGTTCCTCCGGCTCGTTGCCGAAGAGGAATTCCATTTCGGTTATGCCTTCCTCCTGCGGTTCATCGGGTTCGGAAGAGGCGGAATCGTCACTGCTTTCCTCGGGTTCGTAAATCTTGCCCTTGCGCAGACTTACCTTTGTGCGCCTTATGCGCATTGCCGTCTGCTCGTTGTATTCGGGGCGGTATTTGTTGATATACCATTTGAGCGCCATAGCGAGATAGCCGAGCACTATGAACGCGCCGAATGGCATGAGCAGACCGCTGAGTTTTACGGTTATGCCTATGTCAAGCCCCGCGAAAGTGCCGTTGCCGAGCACCTCGCGAATCATACCGAGAATCATCATAACCGCGCCGAAGCCGACACTCACCGCGAAGGCGTCCTCAACCGCCTTGCCCACGGAGTGCTTTACAGCGTACTGCTCGCAGTGAACCGAGGTTACCGAATTGAGCGCGAGCAGAGGAAGATACATCTGCATACGGGGGTTTAAGGATATGCCCGTGATTTCCGAGGCGCGAGCCACGGGATATATGACCGCCGAGCCGATTATGAGGTAAAACGCCACTCTCAGCCAGCGGGGGATTTTTTTGAGAAGAAGACTCGCCGTGAAACAGCAGATGAGGGTGTCCGCCATAAACACAACCGAGAAAACGAGGGCGGTTATAACATCCGAGGATGCCGCCGCGACAAGGCACAATCCCGCGAGCTGTATGAGCACGGGGTTGAATATGACGGCGCCTTTCAGAACTGTTCCGCCGGAATTTTTATTCTCCGCCATCACTGCGCCTCCTTTTTCTTTTTGTCGGGGCGCTTACGGGCGATTCTGTCAACGGCGTTGGATATAGCGGGCCAGGAGCAGTTCGCGATTATTACCGCGAAGCACACGCTCTCCTCGTAAATGCCGTAATATCTGCTGACCATACACAGAACGCCTGCGTATATGCCGTAGAAAAGGGCTCTTGACGGCTGACGCGGACAGGTCGCGGGGTCGGTGATAAAGAATACCGCCGCGAAAAACAGCGAGCCGGAGCAGAGTTCAAGTATGAGCGACGCGAGAGCGCCGGTGTTAACTCTCGGGAAAAGGAGAGCCATAACCGAGCAGGCAACCATAAAGCCGAAGGTGCTTATAAACGAGCGGGGTCTGCGGATAAGTAAAAAGACAAGGCAGCCGAGGAGCACTACCGCGCAGGTGCCGAGAGGCCCGGACACGCTGCCCGTGAGAATATCCGACACGCTTATCGGCTCAAGGTGCATTGACGAACTTTTCTGAAGCATGCCCGCAAGCGAGGTGCCGCTTACGAACTGACCCGTGGCTGTCGTGCCCGAGGTCGGAAAACTGAACACCTGCGAGGGGAAGCAGACCGTCACAAAGGCGAAGCCCGCGGCGGCAGGCACAACGGGCGAGGTCAGCGACCCGCCGAACGGGATTTTGACGACAAATATCGCGAACGCGCAGGCGAGGGCGGGCACATAGTAGGGCACGGTCGCGGGAAGCATAAGCCCCACGGCAAGCCCCGTGAATATAGCGCACAGATCCCTGAGGAGTATTTTATTGTAGAAAAGCAGACCGCCTACGAGGTCGCAGAAAACCGCCGTTCCCACGCTCGCGAGCAATACAAGTACAGCCCTGTGCCCGCAGTAATAAACGGCGGGTATGCACAGAGCGATGAGCATAAGTATGCAGTCGGCGAAAAGTGATCTGTTTTTTTCAATCAGAGTTTTTTTGTTCTGTTCAGCCAAGGGTACATCTCCCGTGAGAAATAATAATTCAGCCGTTGAAGGCGTGACCGTCCGCGGCGGATAGTATATCGGCAATTGCCTTTGCCGGGTCGTCCGACTTGAAAACGGAGGAGCCCGCCACAAAAACATTCGCGCCCGCGTAAGCGCTTCTGGCGGCTGTGAGCGGATTGATTCCGCCGTCAACCTCTATGTCCGTATTAAGGTTTCTCTTTATGATTTCACGCCTGAGAGCCGTGATTTTCGGTTCGGCGCTCTCCATATATTTCTGCCCGCCGAAGCCCGGTTCGACTGTCATGACAAGCACCATGGCGAGTCTGTCGAGGTACGGGAAAACCGCATCCGCGGGAGTGGCGGGTTTTATCGAAACGCCCGCCCTGCATCCGCAGGAGATTATCTTTTCGATCGTTTCATCCGCGGGGGAGGCGCTTTCAATGTGAAAGGTGATTATATCCGCGCCCGCTTTCGCGAAATCCTCAATGTAGTCAAGCGGGTGCTCAATCATGAGATGCACATCGAACACGGCGTCCGTGAGAGGGCGGATTGACGAGATGACTCCCGCGCCGAACGAGATGTTGGGCACGAAACAGCCGTCCATAACATCGAGGTGAAGATACTCCGCCCCGCCCGCGCGCACTTTGACCGCTTCACTGCCGAGAGCGGAAAAATCCGCCGCGAGAACAGAGGGCGAAACAATGCTTCTGCTCATAAAAGGAAACCTCTCCTTTCAAAAAAGGCGATACTGAACCAATATTACAGTTCAGTATATCACAAACACATAAATAAGGTCAATAAAAAAGGTATAAAACTCTTTATAATTTATTTTTAAATATATGTGAACAAAGCGGACGGAATATTGAAAAAAGAGCGCGTTTGGAATATAATATATCCATTGCAGACACGGAGGTGTTTTCGTTGAACAAAAAAGACGATGCCGCGAACAAAAAGAGCGGAAAAAATAAAAACAAAGACGAAGAAAAATTCGCGCCGTACGGTGAGGCGTACACTGAAGCGAAAGCCGAAAAGCCCGAACGGAAAAAACTGAGCGAGGGGCAGAAGGCGGCTCTCGCCATTGTCGCCTGTCTGCTTGTTGTGGCGATAATCGCGGGCTCGGTGCTTCACTTCACGGGCAAGGGCGTGCCGGGTATTTCAAAGGGCGGCGAAAACCGCACCGCTGCCGAAACGCAGAAAGAACTCGGTCCGTCCGGCTACGCCTTCGTTTTCGTGCACGGCGTGGGCGGCTGGGGCGACAGTTCCTCAATGAACGATGTCGGTCACTACTGGGGAGCCACCACGGGCGACCTCGCCCAATATATGCGCAACAAGGGCTATGAGGTCTGCGTGCCGACCGTAGGTCCGTATTCCTCCACCTGGGACAGAACCTGCGAACTCTACGCCCAGCTGACGGGCACAACCGTCGATTACGGCGAGGCGCACTCAAAGGAGCACAACCACGAGCGCTACGGCAGAAAATACGAAAAGCCCCTTGTTGAAAACTGGGGAAAGGATAAAAAGGTAAATCTTATAGGTCACTCCTTCGGCGGCGAAACGGTCAGAATGCTCGCTTCCCTGCTCGCCTACGGCGACGACGCGGAAAAGAAGGCGACGGGCGACGAGACCTCGCCCCTCTTCACGGGCGGCAAGGGCGACTGGGTGTTCAGCGTGACAACTCTCTCTTCACCCCACAACGGCTCGCAGCTTACCGAAATGGCTGAGGCGCTCGGCAGGCTGTTCGGGGTTGACAACTCGGTCGATCTTATGGTGGCGATAGTTTACTCCGTGCTCGCCACATCGGGCATTGACGAAAACAAACTGAATCTTATGCTCGACCAGTTCGGCGTGGGCGAATACAAGAAGGTTCAGGACGCCCTCGACGCCTTCGTAAACGCAAACGACGACCACGCTTTTGCCGAACTCTCCCCCGACGGGGCGGCGGCGCTCAACAAGCGCATAAAGACGGTTGACGGAGTTTACTACTTCTCCTACGCCTACTCCACAACCAACAAAAACGAGTCAACGGGCTCATATTCACCGCAGAAAAAGACTTTCGCCACTCTGTTTGTGCCCTCCTCTGCCATGTGCCGATACACCTGCACAACGCAGGGCGGAATCGAGATTGACGAAAAGTGGTTTGACAACGACGGACTTGTCAGCGTTTACAGCGCGCAGTATCCGCGCAACGACAGCCACTGCGCTCTGCCCGCAAATCCCTCCGAAATAAAGACGGGCATCTGGAATGTCGCCCCGACACAGGACGGCGACCACGGCTCGCCCGTGGGGCTCGCGGAAGGCCCCGAGGCGGTGCACACCTTCTATGAAGGGCTTTTTGAGATGCTCGAAAAGGTTAACCGCTGACGGAAAATAAAAAGATTCAAAAAATTTTCGGAAAACTCTTGACAAAACAAAATCCTGTCGCTATAATGGTCAAGCATTCGAAAAACGCAACAAACGTTTTTCAGTTGGTGTTTACAGCGCTGAGGGTCCACCCGTTCCCATCCCGAACACGGTAGTTAAGCTCAGCTGTGCCGACAATACTTGGCTGGAAGCGGCCCGGGAAAATAGGACGATGCCAACACAAAGCAAGCAACCGCCCAACAGGGCGGTTGTTTTTTTGCAAAACTCCGTTTTGCAACGTAGGGGCGACAACCTGTCGCCCGCCAATCTGACGCAATATTTATTTGAAAATGTAGGGCACGGATTCTTCCGTGCCGTTCGCCACACCCGTCACGGTTAAAACCGTGCCACCCTCTCCGTTCTCGGAGAGGGCAACACCGTGACGGAAGGAGTCTGCACAAAATTTTGTCCTCACGGATGTCCATGTTGCGGGCGGATGATATCCGCCCCTACGACGCAAAACTCCGTTTTGCCCGGAACGCGGAACCGCGTTCCCTACGATTATAATCGGCGAAGCCCCTTAATTGCTCATTTCTCCTTTCTCATTGCTCATTAACAAAGACGG
>JAEEGL013992396.1_pt1 | contig 40010 bp, 33 predicted proteins | sample 9134231 | NCBI WGS metagenome assembly JAEEGL01 (sample SAMN16246548, study PRJNA631951) | gut metagenome | biome: gut microbiome; feature: rumen; material: fiber-attached | host: Bos | place: Iran: Karaj | collected 2018-10
CAACATTATTGCGGAAATTGTTGAAGCCAAAAAGCGTGATGCACAAAAACTCGGATTTACGTTCGGTTGCAATGTACCTCAGCAGCGTACACGAAAAATCAATCCGTTTATGGTGCAAAAAGGCGTTATCCTTGAAATAAAACGGGCAAGCCCTTCTAAGGGCGACATAGCTCCGAACCTCGACCCTGTCGAAACTGCACTGCTATACAAACAGAACGGAGCATCGGCTGTTTCGTGCCTGACAGAGCCTCATTATTTCAAAGGTTCTCTGAACGATTTGATGAATATTTGTGCAGCGATTCCCGATGTTGCCGTGTTGCGAAAGGATTTTTTGCTGGAAGAAGAAGAAATCGATATTGCATATCATTGTGGAGCGGACGCCGTTCTGTTGATAGCGGGAATCTTATCACTTGAAAAGCTACGTTACATGACGGCAAAATGCTCAAAGCTCGGTATTCGGGCACTTGTTGAAGTACGTACAGTTGAAGATGCGGATAAGGTTCTGCAAGTCAAAAAGGACTTTGGCGATACAATCGTCTGTGGTGTTAATTCGCGTAATCTCAAGGATTTTACGATTGATTTGCTTGTTCCTGCCATGCTCAAAAACAAGCTTGGCGGTAATGTTATTTTTGAAAGTGGTATTGAAACTCCGGAAGCTGCGGCTCATATCGCTGCAATGGGATTTACCGGAATTCTGCTGGGTGAGTTTGCCGTACGCAATCCTCAAAAAGCGGGTGGCTTTATTCAGTCTTTTAGTTCCGCAGGCCAAAACAATTACGGTAAAATGCTGTTGCATCTTGCGGAAAAAATCGATTTGCGCTCGGAACAAAAACCGCTTGTAAAAATATGCGGACTTACACGCAAAGAGGATGTTCTGCTTGCAGATTCGCTCGGTGCTGATTTTGTAGGTTTTGTGTTTGCGGACGGTTTTGCGCGGAATGTGTGTGGGAAGCGGTTTGATGCAATTAAGGATTGTCTTTCAGCTGTGAAAGCATTTAAGGTTGCGGTTGTTACTGATCCTCATTCATCCGAGGCGAAAACAGCAGTTGAACTGGTTAAAAGCGGTATACTTGATATGATTCAATTCCACGGCATTAAATATGAGGATGTTCCGTCTGAAATGCTGGGAATTCCGCACTATTTTGCGGTAACTTCCAAGTTAAATATTGAAGAAAACCCAGTCCGTTCACTTGTAAAATACGGAGAACCGCGTATTTTGCAGGATTGCAGAACACATTCTTACAATAAAGCTCTGCCTCTGTGGATTGCAGGTGGTATTGTACCGGAAAACGCGGCTGAACTTGTAGAACAGTTCCACCCTGAATTGGTTGATGTAAGCAGCGGAATAGAGGATGCGGATTCTGTTGGAATCAAGAATCCTGAAAAAATGAAACAGTTTTTTGCGAACCTGAAAAGGATTTGATAGGAGAACAACATGTATAACACATCAGAAAACGGCTTTTTCGGCGAATACGGCGGAAAGTTTATTCCCGAAGTTTTACGGGCTGCTGTTGACGAACTTGAAAATGCATTTAACAAATATATGGCGGATCCGGCGTTTCTTGAGGAACTTCGGATTTTGCGCAGAGACTATATCGGTAGAGAAACACCGCTTTTGTTTGCGGAAAAAACAACGCAGATGCTTGGCGGCGGGCAGGTATACATAAAGTTGGAAGGACTTGCGAACACCGGTGCACACAAGATAAACAACGCAATCGGACAGGTTCTTCTTGCAAAAAAAATGGGTAAAACCCGTATTATCGCGGAAACAGGTGCCGGTCAGCACGGGGTTGCAACAGCGGCAGCCTGTGCAAGGCTCGGTATGGAATGTGTCGTTTATCAGGGTGAAGTTGACGTGCGCCGCCAGCAACCGAATGTTGCCGCGATGGAATTATACGGCGCAAAGGTTGTTCCTGTAAAAAACGGCAGCCGCACACTTAAAGATGCTGTAAACGAAGCAATGCGTGACTGGGCTGCTAATTTTGAAACAACGCACTACTGTCTTGGTTCTGCGCTTGGTCCTGCGCCGTTCCCCGATATGGTACGTACATTTCAGTCTGTAATCGGTGATGAAGTAAAGCAGCAGTGTGCAGAACGCAATATAAAAATTGATTCACTGGTTGCCTGTGTAGGCGGCGGTTCGAACGCAAGCGGTTTTTTTGCGCCGTTCTTTGATGACACAAGCGTAAAATTGTATGGTGCGGAAGCGGGCGGCACTGGTCCTGAAATCGGGAATAACGCTTGCCGTATGGCTGGAACTGCTGCGCGTGACGGAATCCTGCAGGGCTATAAGAGCCGCTTTCTTTTGGACGATGACGGCCAGGCTCAAAAGACAAGTTCTATTTCTGCCGGACTTGACTATCTTGGTATTTCTCCGCAGCTTGCAATGATGGGCAAAACCGGACGAATTACATTCGCCGCGATTACTGACAGCGAAGCACTTAACGCAGTACAACATTTTGCCAAAAACGAAGGAGTATTAATGGCGCTCGAAAGCGCTCACGCAGCGGCATATGCGCTCAAGCTCGCACCGTCAGTTCCAAAAGACAAAGCTATTATCATCAATATGAGCGGACGCGGTGACAAGGATGTGTTCATCACATCGCCGGTTTTCCGTCCTGAAGAATGGAAGGATTTTCTCCGTTCGGAATTGTTCCGGCTCGAAAACAACACAAACGTACACGAAGCACAGTGAGGAATCATATGAGAAAGTTAATGTCACATCTTGTTGCAAATTATCCCACGCCCGAAACATCTTTTGCGGCTGCACAGGCGCTTGTCGCGGGCGGAACCGATATACTTGAAATCCAGCTGCCTTTTTCAGATCCGAATGCGGACGGTCCCGTTATTCAGAATGCGTGTTCAACGGTTCTTTCTTCCGGTGCCACGACAAAAGACGGGCTTGATTTTATAGCCAAACTGCACAGCTCATTCCCAAACGTAAAAATTGCGCTGATGTCATATTGTTCGCTTATTGTAACGCCGGGTGTTGATTCGTTCTGCAAAAAAGCGGCTGCTGCAGGTGTTTCGGCGATGATTATTCCTGATTTACCTTTTGACTGCGATGAGGGGCTTGGTGCGGCATGCTCCAAATACGGAATGGAGCAGATTCCGGTTGCGGCCCCCAGTATGAGCGAAAAGCGTATGAGTACGCTTCTCGACAAGGGATTCAGCACGATTTATGCGGCACTTCGAGCCGGTATTACTGGTTCAAAAACAACAATAGATGACGGAACAATCAGCTTTCTTAAAAGGCTTGCAAAACCGAATAAAGACGGTGTTATTCCGCACATTTACGGCGGCTTCGGCATAAGCACAGGAGAACAGGCGGATGCATTGGAACAATATACGGAAGGAGTTGTTGCCGGTTCTGTATTTGTACGGATCATCGACCAGTACAGGAACAATGTTCCAAAAATGCAGGAAGTTCTCACCGCAAAAGCAGAAGAAATCAAAGGAAGATAGTCCCTGTTTAATAAACTTACAGAAAATGATACTGTAAGGTTGTAAATAATAATATGCTAAATAAATTGAAATTCGCATTTCGGGAAGATTCGCCCTGGAAATTGTTTTTTACTTCACTTGCCTTTTCCGGTCTTGCTTACGGTATATACAAAGGAATGATAGACAATTATATGGCGGAAATTGTCAAAATGCAGGAATTTGAGCGTGGGCTTGCTGAATTCTTCCGTGAAATACCTGGCTTTCTTTTGGTTTTTATACTTGCTGCTTTTTATTCATTTTCTGCTGAACGATTGTACAAAATGGGTGCAATTATAGCCTGTGCAGGAATGGCGATGCTTTCACTTGTTCCGCCTGTGCAAGTTTTTGTTATTTTGGCTGTATGTCTGTATTCGTTGGGTGAGCATATTCAGCTTGGAATGAAAAATACACTGTCACTGGAATATTCTCAATCAGGAAAAAGCGGTGTAGCACTTGGACATCAGAATGCGACATACCAAATAGGAACTCTTGCAGGATATGCTGTTGTCATTGTAGCTTTTGCATTGATTTCGGGTAAAGCACCGTTCAAACCGTTTTTTGTTGTTTCAACCTGTATCTTTGCTGTCAGCATGCTTTTTTCATTCAGGCTTCACGGTAAAAGTGCCGCGGATACCACAAAACAGCGGTTTTATTTTAGGAAAAAGTTTGTCAAATATTATATGCTGGAAGTTTTTTACGGAGCGCGGAAGCAGGTATTCTTTACATTTGGACCGTATGTGCTCATTCTGTTTTATGGGGCGAATACTTCGACCATAAGTCTGCTTTTCGCTGTTTCTGCAATATTGTGTTTTTTTCTTAGTCCGAAAATTGGAAAATTGATTGATACGATCGGATACAAAATTGTAATGATAAGTGATACTCTTATTCTCGTTATTGTTTGCTTTTTTTACGGATTTGCGCATCACATCTTTCCACGGAATATTGCATTTATTGTCTGTTGCGTAAATTATGTGCTCGATTCAGTTATTTCGCTTGCATCGATGGCATCAAACGTATATGTGCAGGATATAAGCGACAGCCGAGAAGAGATGAAAAAGACTATCTCTACCGGCATTTCTGTAAATCATCTTATAACCATATTGATTGCCCTTTTTGGAGGCTGGATTTGGAAAGCCCTTGGAATTGAAACATTATTCATTGTTTCAGCAGTTCTCGGGCTTTGCAACAGCGCGTTTGCTGCAACCATCAAAACAAAGCGATAACTCAAAAAAAGATTTCGTGCCGCTTTTCTGTATGAAGAAATTTACAAAGAAGGCGATTGGCACTATTAAAAAAAAGCCTGCAATCCCATATTGCTATGAAATTGCAGGCAAACTGTTTATTTATTTGCGTTTTAAGTATTTAACGCTATCAAGGGCAACAGCTGCTATGATAATGAAACCTTTGAAAACAAACTGGAGGTTTGTATCGATTCCAAGGAATGTAAGGCAGTATGTGAGGCCTGTAAAGATGATTACACCTATTACTGCACCACGGATTTTACCGATACCGCCGTTGAATGAGATACCGCCTACAACACAGGCTGCAATGGCATCAAGCTCAAAGCCCTGTCCTGTTCCGGCACTTGCATTTGCGCGGAATGCTTCCAGGAATGCACCGCAACCATAGAAAATACCAGCCATGATGAAGATGCCCATTGTAACGCCGAATACGTTGATTCCGCTTACTGCAGCAGCTTCAGCATTACCGCCGACCGCATACATGTTTTTGCCGAATGTGGTCTTGTTCCAAATGAACCAGGCGACAAATATGGCGATTATTGCAGGTATTATCAGTTTTGGGAACGTAATCAGATTACCGTTGACTACACCGAGAATCCAACGTCCTCCGATAAGGTCTTTGATATTTGAGTCGATTGAGCCGACCGGTGTACCGCTTGTTCCAAAGAACAAAAGACCATAGATGATGAGCTGTGAAGAAAGTGTTGAAATAAACGGGTGGATTTTGAACTTTGCCGTAAAAAAGCCTGAAAAACAACTGAACATTACGCAGAGTGCAATTGAAAGAGAAAGTGCCATTGCAAGGCGACCTGCCATCGGAAGTCCTGTAAAATCCCATGGTTCCATACCGAAGAATGTGACGATATTTTTCGTTGGATGAAGGATAAGTCCGGTTGTTACGGCACCGAGCGCAACCATACGGCAAACACTAAGGTCTGTACCGGCTATGAGGATTAGTCCTGCAACACCAAGTGCATAGAACATTCTTGTTGATGACTGTTCAAGGATTGTTAAAATATTAGGTAATGAAAAAAGCTGTCCGTTGCCGGAAAGCGGTGCGATGATTACACAGACAATAAAGAAAATGAGGATTGCGATATACAGTCCGTTTTCGAGCAGGAACTTTGACATCGTAAAGTTGTAGATGTAGTTCATAAAGTTCATGGTCATGTTTTCTTTAAAGTTTGTCTTTCCGTCACGGAGGGCACGGTTGAACATAACGTGATCAATGTAGGCCTGATTTTTGACACTCTTGTATTTTGCGATTTCCGTCTGGAATTTGTTTTTAGCATCAAAGAGTGCTGATTCGCCTTCGTATTTAGCTACATTGATTTCTTCTTTTTTGGTAAGCTTTGAAACGCGGTCGACTGTTGCAGCTTTAATTTCTGCGATGCGTTTTTTGTAGTTTGTCCGGCATTCTGCTTCGAGTGCGGACTGTTCTTCGTTTACCTGTTTAATATAAGCATCAGAAACAGTGTTTGCAAAAGCTACTGCTTTTTTAGAAAGCTCTTTGGCTTCTGCTTTGTGAGATGAGTCCTTGCGGAGTTCGGCAAGCCTCTCTGAGTATTTTTTTAGGACTTCATTTTCTTCGAGCGGTTTTATGCTTTTTGATGCGATGTCTTTTTCAAGCTGTTTGAGGCTTTCTGCCTGCAACTGTTCTATTTCTGTATTAAAATCTGCCATATATTACTTCCTTATAGATATTTAGCAGAAAGACGCAAAAGCTCTTCCTGATTAGTTTCTTTTGTATTTACGATTCCTGCCAGCCGATGATTTGACATAACGGCAATTCTGTTTGTGATACCGAGAATTTCAGGCATTTCACTCGAAACTACGATAATTGTTTTGCCCTCTTTTGCCATTTTTATAATCAACTGGTAGATTTCATATTTTGCACCAACATCAATACCTCGTGTCGGTTCATCCATCAGGAAAATATCCGGTTTGCGTTCCAGCCATTTTCCGATAATAACCTTTTGCTGGTTTCCGCCGGAGAGTGCCGTGATGTTTTCTTCTATCGAAGTACATTTTGTTCTCATCTGCTTTACTTCGCGATTAGCTGCTTCAGCCATTTTGCGCTCGGAAATGATACCGTTTGTTTTGTATTCTTCGAGGTTTGTAATAACAGTATTGAACTTGATGGTGTCCTTGCCGAACATTCCGTTCAGCTTTCGCTCTTCCGTGACCAGCGCAAAGTTGTAAGCCATTGCGTCCTTGCTGCTATTAAATCTCAGAGGTTTGCCGTCGAGTACTATTTCTCCCGAAGCGATTGTACGTACACCAAACAGGGATTCAAGCAGCTCGCTTCGTCCTGCACCTACGAGTCCATACAGACCAAAGATTTCGCCTTTCTTTACTGAAAAGGAGATGTCTTCAAGAACGGGATCGTATTTGGTTGTAAGATTTTTTACTTCAAAATATATATCGCCCGGATTGTTGTCTACATCCGGGAATCGCTTATCCAGTGATCGTCCGACCATTGCAGAGATAAGCTCATTCATGTCCGTATCTTTAACTGGTTTTGTCAAAACCATGTTTCCGTCACGAAGTACAGAAACTTCGTCACAGATTTCAAAAACTTCATCCATCTTGTGTGAAATGTAGACAAAGGAAACGCCTTTGCTTTTTAAGTCGTTTACGATGGAAAACAATTTTTTTATTTCATTTTCTGTCAAAGAAGAAGTCGGCTCATCAAGAACAATCAATTTTGCATCGTAAGAAACTGCTTTTGCAATTTCTACCATTTGTCTTTGAGAAACTGACATCGTTCTCATAATAGTTCTGCAGTTGATGTTCATATTGAGCGAAGAGAAGAGTTTGTTACTTTCTCTTTCCATTCTTGCTTCATCGATAACCCCAAATTTTTTGGGATAGCGTCCAAGAAAAAGGTTATCGGTAACAGTCCGGTCAAGACACTGGTTCAATTCCTGATGAACCATTGCAATACCGTTTTCGAGAGCTTCTTTTGGACTCTTAAAATCGATTGGTTTTCCCAAAAGGGAAATCTGTCCTTCATCTTTTGCATAAATACCGAAAAGGCACTTCATCATTGTTGATTTGCCTGCGCCGTTTTCTCCCATAAGCCCCATTACAGAGCCTTTTTTTACGGAAAAATTGATACCGTTGAGAACCGTATTTTTTGCAAATGATTTAGAGAGGTTTTTTATTTCAAGTACCGTATCATTCATAATAATTCCCATTATACTGCAGTTTTTCAACTTATGGTATTAAAAAAAGAGCCTGTAAAAACTTTAAGCAGTGTTTCTACAGGCTCTTAAGACCTGAATATCAGGTAAAGGTTAAATTAGTATTTAAGTTTGTCTGTGTAGTCTGCTGCAGAGTTTGTTTTAACCATGTTGATTGCATATGCATCAAAGTTTCCAAGGTTTGTAAACTTGTCAAGGCAGCTTGCTTCAGACTGACCGTCACCCTGTACGATAGTAAGATCAATACCCATAAGAGGTGCATAGTATTTAAGAGCAGGAACATAGCTTGAAGAAAGGAAGTTATCTGCTGAGTTATAGATTGTAAGGATAACCTTTTTCTTTGCTGCTGTTGTCTGTTTGATACCTGCATCGCGGTTGCCTTCTGTATATGACTTCCAGTTGGAAGGATCTACAGGACCGTTAAGTGCGAAAAGTCCGCGCTGATCAGCTTTGTACTGTACTTCAGGTGTAATTTTGTTTCCGTACTGGTCTGGTACTGAGAAACCTTTTGTATATACGTCAGAACCTGTGAGTCCGTCGAGAAGGTTGCGGATAACCTGAAGAGTTCCTGCAGCCTGTGCATCTACGTTCTGTGATACTGTTCCGAAAAGTTTGCCTGCGCCGATAGCTTCAACAGCGTCTGCGTTTGCGTCATAACCGAAAATCGGAACACCTGCAGGGTAGTTTGATGCCTGGAGACAACCCATTGCCATACCGTCATTGTTAGAAACTACAAGATCAATAGCTTTGTCGAATTTTGTTGCCCATCCACCCATTGCTTCTGTAGCAGCGTTTGCGTTCCATGTAGAACCGTCTGTACCAGTCATAGCTTTACCTTCGAGTTCTACTACTTTGAATTTCTTTCCCCCAACCGTTACAGAACCTTCTTTTTTTACTGTAGGGTCTGTTGATCCGTTCCATGTTCCAAGAGCTTTGCGGATACCTTCTGTACGAGCTTTAGAGTCGTTGTGTCCTACGTCGCCGATGCAAAGTACATAACCGATAATTCCATCACCGTTGCGGTCAATCTTGTTAGGATCAGCTTTAGCAAGGAAATCTGTGATAAGTTTTCCCTGTACAGCACCACCACCGGCTGCATCAAAACCTACATAATAGGTATTTGCATTGAAATTCATTGCAGCCATGTCGATTGAACCTGTTACAGGGTCAGAAGGCTGACGGTTAAAAAATACGAGCGGTTTGTCTTTGTTAAGAACAGTTTTTTTTGCGTCTTTTGAACCACCTGCAAAAATCATGCTCATTGCCATTGCAATAAAGAGCATTACCAAAACGAATTTTTTCATTTTTGTTCCTCCTAAGTTATCGTGTTCGATAACGTTATATTTAATTTATAAACCTGAATATTCTAATTTGTCAAACAAAATTTTCAAAATTTGGTGAAATTTATTTAAATTTTCTATTTTTTTGTTATTTTTCAAGTTTTTTTAAATAAATATTTGCATTTCTAAAAATGTTGTGTTATTGTATTAGCGTGTACGAACACGTACGAGGGAGTTTTTTGTGACACTGGCAGAGATTGCGGAATATGCAAATGTTTCAGTAGGTACTGTAGACCGGGTCATTCATAATAGAAAAGGTGTTTCGGAAAAAACAAAACAACTGATTCTTTCTATTATAGATAAATATGGCTACCAACCTAATCCTATTGCAAGTCAGCTTAAAAGCAACAAGCCCTTTGTAATCGGGGTTTTGCTTCCGTTCCTTGAGACAGGTGATGATTATTATAGATATCTTTTTGACGGTATGAATCAGGCAGTGGCGCAGCTTAGTCCGATAAAAATAGAACTGATTCTGGTTACCTTTGATCGTCAGGTTGCAGGTGATGCCCTAAAAAAAAGCTCTGTCTTTTTTGGCAGCATGGCAGAGAATCAGATTGACGCCCTTATCACCACTCCTGTTGTTCCCGAAGAACATATGGAAATTTTATCGAAGCTTGGCAAAAAGCCTTTTGTGTTTATTGATACACCGCTCGGCACTACGCAACCATTGACTACTATATCGCAGAATCCGTACAAGGGCGGCTACTGTGCCGGAAGAATTATGCGTATGTTTCAGGATAGCGGAAAATTTGCATGTATAAGAATGTATTCGGCTGGTTATAACCTTCGTGAAAGGACCCGGGGATTTACTGATTATATACAAAAAGATGCAGGCTCTGTTGTATTTGATGAAATTTGTACAGATATTTCGGATCTCGGATTGTATAACTTTATGAAAGATTTGTTTGCAAAGCACAATGATCTAAAAGGTGTATTTGTTCCTCATGCCGAAGTTACTTTGGCGACATATTTTCTTGTAGATCAGGGATTAAAGAGTCGCGTTACCGTTATTGGTTATGATTTGGTTAAAAAGAACAAAGAAGGATTGCTTGATGGAAGCATAGACTGTCTTATAGGACAAAGACCGGAACAGCAGGGGTCTGAAGCGGTATACAAATTATACCAATACTGTATGTTGCATCAGCAGGTACCGCCAAGAATCGATATGCCTATTGATATTTATTTTAAGGAAAATATTATTTAATATGAATATTTTTGATGAAATAAACAGACTTGCTTCATATGGACTCAAAACAGGACTGATTGAAAAGCAGGATTTGATTTATGTAAAAAACCAGTTACTTTCTGCACTTGGGATTGATGGTTTTGAATCTCCCGAACAAGTTACTGATATTCCTACTGTAGAAGTATTGGATTTGGAAGATATATTAAAAAACATTCTTGGGTATGCTGTTGAAAAAAAACTTATCAACGGGGATAGTGCAACTGCACGGGATTTGTTTGATACAAAACTCATGGGTATAATGACGGACAGACCGTCAAACATTGTCGCCAAATTTAATAAATTATATGAAATTTCTCCGATGAGGGCCACCGACTGGTTTTATAAATTCAGTCAGGATACTGATTACATAAGGCGATACAGAATATGCCGTGATATAAAATGGATCAGTAAAACCGAATTCGGCGATATGGATATAACAATAAACCTTTCAAAACCGGAAAAAGACCCAAAGGCGATTGCGGCTGCAAAAAATGCCAAAAACATTGGTTATCCAAGCTGTTTGTTGTGTAAAGAAAATGAAGGCTATGCAGGACGTATCAATCATCCTGCCCGCAATAACCACAGAATAATTCCTGTTGAACTGGCGGGAGAAAAATGGTGGTTCCAATATTCGCCGTATGTGTATTATAACGAGCATTGTATTGTTTTTAACGACTCGCATATTCCGATGCAAATTTCAAAAAAAACATTCCAGCGTCTTTTGGATTTTATAACCCTGTTTCCGCATTATGTACTTGGTAGTAATGCAGACCTTCCGATTGTAGGTGGCTCAATTCTTACGCATGATCATTTTCAGGGCGGAGCTTATGTTTTTCCTATGGCAAAAGCACCGATTCAAAAGAAAATCCGAATAAAAGGATTTGAAGATGTTAAAGCAGGAATTGTAAAATGGCCTATGTCCGTTTTGCGTATAAAAAGTGCGGATAAAAAACGGATAGTGGAACTGGCTGACCACATACTGCAAAAGTGGCGCAATTATACGGATGAAGCCGCTTTTATCTTTGCGGAAACTGACGGTGAAAAGCATAATACACTTAATCCTATTGCCCGTCGTCGTGACAACCTGTACGAAATGGATTTGGTTCTCCGCAATAACATAACAACTGCCGAACACCCGCTTGGTGTTTATCATCCGCATGCGGAGCTTCATCACATCAAAAAAGAAAACATAGGTCTGATTGAAGTAATGGGTCTTGCAATCCTTCCCGGCAGACTTAAAAACGAATTCGGTGATTTGGCAAAGGCTCTTGTTCAAAACAAGGACATCAGCGCTGACGAAACTCTTGGCAAACATTCCGACTGGATAAATGAACTTAAAGAAAAATACGGTTCGTTTGCGGACAAATCCGAAGCCGAAACTTTTGAAATTCTTAAAATAGAGGCGGCAATAGTTTTCAGCAAGGTTTTGGAACATGCAGGTGTTTACAAATGTAATGCGGAAGGTCTCAAGGCCTTTGAAAGATTTATATCAACATTATAGAAGATAAATATAAAAAATAGGAGATAGCTCAAAATGACAATTGATTTAACTTTTACAGAATATACACCGGAAGACCTAAAAAAAGCCTTTATCAAACTTTACGGTGGAAGTGCGGCAGCTGTTAACACATATTCTTCTCCGGCAAGAATCAACATTATAGGTGAACATATTGATTACAACGGTGGCAAGGTTTTTCCCGCAAGCATAAACCGTTATCTTTATATTGCAATCCGAAAACGCACTGATTCCAAAGTTTTGTATAATGATGTCAGATTTCCGGGCAGCTACGAATTTGATATTAATCAGAATTTTGTTTATGACAAGGCTAATGATTATGCCAACTATTTGAACGGTATTTTACAGCAGTTAAAAGAACGTGGTTTTAAGTTTAGCTGTGGTTTTGAAATTCTTATGGCTTCGAATATTCCGGCTGGTGGTGGAATCTCTTCTTCTTCGGCGCTGGAGTGTGGTTTTGCTTATGCGGTAATCGATACGTTCGGCTTCAATCTTGATCGCATAGAAATTGCAAAGCTTGGTCAGATGAGCGAGCACAATTTTATGAACGTAAAATGCGGAATCATGGATCAGTTCATAATTGCGACCGGTAAAAAGAATTATGCAGAACTTCTTGACTGTAACACGCTTGAATATGAATATGTTCCACTTGAGCTCGGTGATTACAGATTTGTTGTTATGAATACAAACAAAGTACGCAAGCTTGCGGATTCAAAATACAACGAGCGCCGCGGACAATGCGAGCAGGCTTTGAAAATTCTTCAGGATAATGGCGTAAAGATTGGTGCGTTGTGCGAATTGACACCCGCTGATTGGGAAAAGCATTCGTATCTTGTGTCTGATCCTATTTTGAATAAACGTGCAAAACACTGCATTGCCGAGAATCAGCGTGTAATTGACGCAGCAGCTACACTCAAAGCAGGAAACCTGAAAAAACTTGGTCAGCTTTTGAATGCCAGTCACAAATCCTTAAAAGAAGATTACGAAGTAACCGGTATAGAACTCGACACACTTGCGGAAACTGCTCAAAACCAGGATGGTTGTTTGGGAGCAAGAATGACTGGAGCTGGCTTTGGTGGTTGTGCCATTGCGCTTGTTCATAAAGATAAAATTGATACATTTATCGAAAAAGTTCAAACTGAGTATGAAAAAGTAATCGGTTACAAAGCAGGCTTTTTCCAGTGCGAAACTGGTGACGGTGTGAAAAAGCTTTGATGTGAAAAGGCAGCTTTTTATACACTTTTTTACAGCTTTTTGATATTTTTTATATACTATTCTCAAATCCAGTGTATTATCATATGTTGTATAAATCGAATTTCACGGAGTTTTTATGACATACTATGTAGATATTGCGGCAAATTCAGACGGAGACGGTTCAAAGGCAAGGCCGTTCAATCGAATCCAACAGGCGGCAGATATTGCTATTGCCGGTGATGAAGTAATTGTTGCACCCGGCGTATATCGTGAGGCGGTAAATCCCAAGAACGGTGGAACGGCGGACAAGCGGATTGTGTACCGTTCCGAAAAACCGCTGGCAGCGCACATAACCGGCGCCGAAGAAGTTAAAAACTGGACCGGCATCGGGGGCAACGTTTACAGCACTCGTGTTTCAAATAAGATTTTTGGTGATTACAATCCCTATAAAACACTCGTAAGCGGCGACTGGTTCATCGCTTTTTTTACAGCGCATACCGGCGATGTATTTCTAAACGGCAAATCTATGTATGAAGTTCAGTCGCTTGATGATGTTAAAAATCCCAAAGTATATATTCCGTCCTGGGATCAGGAGTTTTCGGTTTACACATGGTACTGCGAACAGGATGAGACAAAGGACGAAACAGTTTTTTATGCCAATTTCCAGGGTAAAGACCCGAACAAAGAAAACGTAGAAATAACTGTCCGCCGCAATTGCTTTTATCCGTCAGAAGAAGGCAGAGGCTTTATAACACTGAGCGGTTTTACTGTTTCGCAGGCGGCAACGCAGTGGGCACCGCCTACGGCGTATCAGGAAGGAATGATTGGTCCGCACTGGTCAAAAGGCTGGATTATAGAAGACTGTGAAGTGTATGAATCAAAGTGTTCCGGCATTTCACTAGGCAAATACTGCCAGCCTAATAACGATAACAAATGGCTCAAATGGAAATATAAGGACGGTACACAGACCGAGCGAGACTGCATTTGCCAGGCACAGGCAGAAGGCTGGACAAAGGAAAACATTGGTTCGCATATTGTGCGCCGGTGCAACATTCATGACTGCGGGCAGACCGGTATTGTAGGTCACTTAGGCGGTGTTTTCTCTCTCATCGAAGACAACCACATTCATCATATCAACAACAAACAGAACCTCGCTGGTGCTGAAATCGGCGGAATTAAAATGCACGCTGCTATAGACTGTATTTACCGACGCAATCACATTCATCACTGTACACGCGGTCTTTGGCTCGACTGGCAGGCACAGGGAACGCGCGTAACGCAGAACTTGTTCCATGACAACGCTTTGCCCAAAGAATACAACCAGAACAAGGAAAGCGGTATTGGTTGCGGTGAAGATTTGTTCATAGAGGTAAGCCATGGTCCGACATTGCTCGACAACAACATATTCCTTTCCGACCGGGCTGTAAAGCTTTGTACACAGGGGGTTGCGCTTGTTCATAACATCATTGCGGGCGGTTTGGTCGGTGTAGGCAGAGGCACGAACAACGGTGCGCCGGGAGAACCTTCCCCGCGTTACACGCCATACCATATGCCGCACCGCACGGAGATAGCCGGTTTTATGACGATTTTGCACGGCGACTGCAAGTTTTACAATAATATCTTTATTCAGCGCAAAATGCGTCCTGCAATGCTTGAAGGAATGTTTCTTTCAATGATGAACGGTAATGACTGGGATGACGGCAATATTGTTGCCGGAACAATTCCGTTTGATGCATACCCGACTTTTGACGAATGGAACTCGCTGTTTGAAGGCTATTGCGGTATGGGGTCGGAAGCGACAAACCGCTACTATTCAAAGCTTCCTGTTTGGGCTGGCGGTAATCTGTACTTTAACGGCGCAAAGCCCATGAAAAAGGAAGCGGATGCATATGTTGACCTGAAAAACCAGGTGGAAATTTCCTGTGAAGAAAAGAACGGAAAGGTCTTCCTCAAGACGAATGTGTACGATTTTCTTCCTAAGGAAGCATGCAGGCTGATGAAAACCGACGACATTATGATGGCGTTTGAGCCAGAAGAAAAGTACGAAAACCCTGACGGTACGCCTATTGTGTTTGACACGGATCTAATCGGCAAAAAACGCGGTTCATCTCCAATTGCTGGTCCGTTTGTTGATGGATCTGAAGTAAAAGAGGCCTTGTTTTAGCCTGTAACCTGCGGTTGTCTTATGCAGCCGCAGGAGTATCAGGACTTTGAGGGTTATCATTCATATCTATTATCCAAAGCAGCCAGTGGATTTTTGAAGGCAAAATATCACGGACAAGTTCTGTGTTTTCCGAATCGAAAGACAACGTATCCCGCATAAAATCACTCATCGCCGGGGGAATTGCACCTAAAGCCGACACAATTTCGTTCCCGATGTACTGCCGGTGTTCAAGCGGTGGTTCATGAGCAGCCAAAGCTGTTGCCGGGTAGAATTTGCAAGGTTTCCAAACTTTTTCACCTGTTTTTGAATATGAACAGCAAGCTCCGAAAAATCGACAGACAAAAGGCCGTCCTCCGTATATGGAACAGTGATAAGGGCTTTTCGGGTTATAAAACTGGCAACCTGTAGGTCTTTTAAAAGGAAATTCTCTTTCTACCACTTTTAAAGCGGTTTCATATTGGTTTTCCAAAAGCCATGCCGCCATGTACAGGGCTTCGTATTCAAATAAATCCGGTTCAAAGTTTTCACAGCACTGCCCGCACCCGGAAATACACAAAAAATCTGTAGCTTTGTACCATTTTTCCTGTTCATCTCTGATTCTTTGGTAGGTGGCTTCCATTTTTGCAAGAATTTCGTAAGCTGCTGTTCCTTTCGTTTTTTCTAAAATTGTTTGAATCTGAGTCATAGTTTTATTCCGGCTGCTTTACACTTCCGTCCGGGTTAAAGAAATCTTCTACGCAGATAGTCGTTTCGCCAGGCTTTCTGCGCTCGAAAATCTCTTTATGCAGCTTTATGAGAGCTGTACGTTCCTGAATAAAGTTTTTGTCGTGATCAAGACAGACGTATTGGCACGTCAGCGATTCCAAGAAGTCAATTTCGGCTTTTAATAGCTGCACATTGTATGTGTGGTTGCCGATTTTTTCCTTGCAGTAGGTACTGTCGCCCATAAAAGCGTAATCGCCGCAGACAAGACACAAACAGCCTTTCGCATGGCTGGACGGTACTTCACATATTTCAATCATGGGATTTCCTTCAAATACCTCTCTGCCTTTTACGATGTTGCCCCGGAATGTACAGCGTTTTGTGTATGAGGTAAGGTAAAGATTGTCGTATTTTACCCGGAACAGATTCATGATATGGTCTGGATGAAAATGCGAAAGCACGATGTTCTTTGGACCGCTGATGTTGTTTATAAGGTCACTGGCGGTTGAAGTTACGCCCACGTCAAAAATCCAGGTTGATTTATCGGTTTTGATGAAAATAACATCGCACGAAAGCGGCTTTGAGCTTGCCGGCAGGTACGAAATATTATCTGTTATGGATATAAGCGGATTATTCATATGATTATTTTTCCGGATTCTTGATTTTTACATCAAGCTGTTTATACGGAATTTCGATGTTCTTCTGTTTGAAAACTTCAAAGATTTTCGGAGCCAGAGAATTCTTGGTCGCCCAAAAATCATTTTTGTCAAACCATACACAAAGAGTAAGATCTACGCTTGATTCACCGAATTTGTCAAAATTGACGCTCGGTGGCGGATCTTTTAATATGTGTTCGTTTTTGTCTGCAATTTCAAGCAGAGTGTTTTTAACGGTTTCAAGATTGTCAGTGTCGTAAGAAACGCTTATCGGTAACGTCATTCTTCGATTTTCGTTGTAGGTTGTGTTAATAAGGTTTGCCTTGATGATTGTTTCGTTAGGAATACGTACAATCTGGTTGTCCGGGGTTTTGATTTTTACCGAAAGCAGGTCGACTGACTGAACTGTTCCCGAAATATTATCAACTGTAATGTAATCGCCGATTCTAACAGCATTTTCGCCTAAAAGAAATACACCGCTTATAATATTTGATATTGATGTTTGGGCGGCGAAACCGATTGCAACTCCGGCAATTCCTGCAGCGCCCAACAGGGCGGAAAGTTTTACGCCAAAAAGGCTTGCAATGTAAAGTACAATGCATCCGTAATAAATATATTTCAGAACTTTCTTGACGATAAAAATCTGCTGCTGGTCCAGTCTTTTTGTAAGCCCTTTTTGAAGACTCTTGCGTATCAGCTTGTAAGCAATTGCCATAACAAAAAGTGTCAGTGCAACGGAAAGCACTTTAAATAAAAAATCCAACGAAAAAATGTAATTACTGATTTTTGTTAAAAAATTAAATGTTTGTTTTGTAGATTCCGTTATCATCTGGGCTGTTTCTTCCATCGGTTCCTCCGTGTTTTTTTAGTTTAAACTTATAACGGATAGTCGTCAATCTGTTGTTTGTACATTATTCTTTTTGCAGTATTTGCTTATGAGGCACTCATCGCATTTGGGGTTTCGGGCGGTACAGACATATCTTCCGTGGAGAATAAGCCAGTGATGCGCATGCTGCATATATTCCGCGGGGATTAGACTTACTAAATCCTGTTCCACTTTTTCAGGTGTTTTGCCTTCTGAAAAGCCGATACGGGGTGCAAGGCGCAGGAGATGAGTATCGACCGGCATTACGGCCTGATGGTAAACTACATTCAAAATAACGTTTGCGGTTTTTCTGCCTACACCCGGCAATGTCATGAGTTCTTCGCGTGTTGAAGGAATTTGGGAATTGTATTTTTTTGCCAGAATCCGGCTAAGTTCCATAACGTGTTTTGCCTTGGAATGATAAAGCCCTATTGATTTTATGAAGCTGATAAGCTTTTCTTCGCCGAGGGCGAGCATCTTTTCAGGAGTATCCGCAATTTCATAGAGGGCTTTTGTTGCCTTGTTCACGCTTTTGTCGGTTGTTTGCGCGGAAAGAACAACGGAAACAAGCAGTGTAAAATCGTTTTTTGCTATGAGTTCAGTCTGTGGATTGGGATTTTGAGCCTTGAAAGTCTCGAAAATGCTGACAATGTCCCCATGAGATAAAAACTTCATGAGGACATTATAGCACAAAATCTATACTAGAAAGAGAATTTTTCAGTGTCGCATCTGTATAGAACACGTCTGATTTTTGAATCAAGTGCAGCAGAAAGATGCTTGTCGGGAACGCTTTGTGCCAATCCCTGCAAGTAAAGGAATGTGTTGCTTATGTCCTTTGTTGTCGGCTTCTTTTCTTCCTGACTTACGTCTTTTTCCTGTGAGCGCTTTACAAAGGTTGTCGGTGCATCGGTATGAGTCTCATTCGGTGTAGGTTCGTATTTTTCAACGATTTTTTCTACCGTATTGGTCTCATTAAGCAGACCTGGCTTTCCTTCCAGTCTGTTGATTACCGATTCAAGCTTTAAGCGTTCATCACTTGTAAGGAACAGCGTTTTTTTAGGTTGTGGAAGGTAATTGCACAAGTCGCGGACATAGTTAAACATTTCCGCAACACTTGCTGTTTCGGGATTTTTTGGTTTTTCTTCTTTGTCGCGCAGTTTGTTCAATGCTTTTCGTATTGCATCCTGCATTTCTTTTTTAAGCTTTCTGGCCCTTGCACGCTTTGCGTCCAGTTCATCTTCAAGTGCCTGAGCTTTTTCGTTCAAAAGCTCTTTCTCGCGTTCCATCGCCTTGTCCATAGCGTCATTGGAAGGATTTGGATATTGGGGCTGATGAACCGGAGGTTCATTATAGTACGGTGGTTGCTGTACCGGCGGCTGAGGAGTCTGCTGCTGCGGTGGCGCATACTGTGGTTGAGGAACAACAGGAGGCGTATATGGTGGATACTGGACCGGTTGTGGCGGATAATACTGAGGTTGTGGGGGATACTGTACCGGTGGCTGTTGCTGATATGGCTGTTGAGGGGCAGCCGGCGGAATGTAAGGGGGCGTTTGTGCAGGCGGCTGTTGCGGCAATGGAGCAGAATCCGGTACAAGTTCCATTTTTACGGGTTTTGGTTCTTCTGGCGGAGCTTCGCCCTGCAAATCCAAAAATTCTTCTTTTTCAACTAAATCTGAAAGTTTTTTTACCGGAGGAGCTAAAGGATCGAATTCTTCCTTAGTGTCATTGGGATCTGCATCTATCGGAATATCATCTCCTGAGCCAAGAATGAGTGATTCAAAGCCGTCTTCATTGGAATCGATTTCTTCATCGTCAATGTCAAAAGTAACAGGTGCGGGATCTTCGTCCAGAGTTGAGTCACGCAGAGAATCCATATCGTCATCGTGTATCGAGAATGAATCATCTGCACGGCTTGCCTCTGCAAGTGATTCCATATCGTTGTTGATAATATCTGTATCTTCTTCGGATATTTCGGCAAGAGGATTTTGTTCTGACAGCAAACGAAGATTTTCGGCAAATTTGTTGTCGTTTGAGAATGGTTTTAAGGAATTCTCATAGCTTTCAATACTGCTTTCCAAATCGCTCAAATCAGTTGTTGATCCGCTGTGCATTGATAGGATTGATTCCAGCAGTTCAGAGACTTTTTCGTTGTCGGGGTACATTTTGTGCAGCTTGGAAACAGCTGCAAGCAGGGAAGTATTGTTGCAGTCCATTGATGCAACTTTTTTGAAAACTTTTATCGCATTGTCAATCTCGTCCATTTCAGAATATAAAATTCCGAGATAAATCCATGCATCACAGTCGTTATTTCGTTCTGAAAGATAAAAACGCATCTGCACTTCGGCGGCTTCATAATTGCCTGCTTCGTAAAGAATTCTGGCGGCTTCAAAACGGTAAGTTATGTTTTCGGGCTTGAGTTTTATGCCCTTTTCAAAGCAGTGCATAGCTTTGATTTCTTCGCCTTTTATGAGGAAATATATTCCCAAAAGACATAACGCATCTGGCTGGTTTGGATCTGTATCAAGTATTTTTTGTATCCGCTTGCTTGCTTCAGAATACTTTTTGATGTCCATAAGCAGCTTTGCACACTGCAACTTAATGGTTATGTTGGAATCCATCTGCTTTTCGAGGTTTAAAAGTAGATCAAGCGCTTCGTCGGCTCTGTTCTGTTTTTGGAGCAAAGAAACTTTTTCTGTCAAAGCGGCCAGATTGCTGCTGTCCAGTTCAAGAGCTTTGTTGAATTCGGCTTCGGCACCCTCAAAGTTGTTTTCCTGCATCAGCAGTTTACCCAAAGCAATGTGAGTTTTGGGGTTGTCCGAGGAAATATCTGTCGCTTTACGTAAAAGGTTTTCGGCTTCGTCGTTTTTTCCACAGCGGTGAAGCATGTCGGCGTATCCATGCATTGCTTCAATCCAGCCCGGTTTTTTGCGCAAGGCGTTTTCATAGGCGGCCTGTGCTTCTTCTTTTCTGCCCAGAGCATCAAGACTTAAGGCAGAATTGTAGTGCAGAATCGGGTGGTTGGGATCGGCAAGCTGTGCCTGATGAAACATTTCAAGTGCTTTTTCGTGGTTGCCCTGTTTTGCGTATATACAACCAAGGTGATTGAATGCGAGAACGTCTTTTGGGTTATCAGTTATTACCTTTGTAAAACAGTCGATGGCTTCTTTGTCAGAACCCATTACTTTGTATGTTTGTCCCAGATTGTAATAAAGAAGGTTTTCATTTTTTTTGAGTGCAAATGCTTTTGTAAGAATATCTATTGAATCCTGATTCCGGTTCAATCTGCGGTAAATACCGCCAAGATTGTTCATTGCGTCAAAATCATCGCCCTGCAGTGAAAGGATTTTTTGGTATGTTTCCAGTGCCTTGGTATCATCGCCGGAGGTTACATACATTTTACCCAGTTTAGACAAAACCTGCACGTTGTTCGGATCTTTTGCGAGCAGTCCGTTCAACAGCTTTTTCGCAAGAACGTAGTCATGTGAAAGATATGCGTCTGTTGCACGAGCCAGAGTAGAATCTATGTTCCTCATTTTGCCTTCCTAAGCGGTCTTGCATATACTTCTTTCGATAACTCTCCTGTTATGCGTTCATCCAAAGAAGAATATGCCGAAATCGCAAAATAATAAATTTTACCGTTTTGCAGGCCTGTAATACGATAAGACAGAACATCGCCAACCTGTATGGGAGAAACACCCTCTGCCGCAATCCGTCCAAGATACTCACCTGGATGTTCCCCGTAATAAATGGTATAACCGCCAACTGTATAATCGACAGACGGTGACCAGGTTAAATCTACGTAAGAATTGCCGCTGGTTGCTTCAACAACCGCAGGTGGAAGAGGCGGTTCTGTTGCTTCATATGACAAAACAAGCTCTGAAACGGACGGGGTTTTTATCCCGTTACCATCAGGATATAATTCTACGGCAATTTGTAAATATTTACCAGTGACACCTTTTATTTCTTCCTGTAAAGAAACCGGCTCCCATTCGGGATAACTATCTGTCCATTCATAAAAATTATCGCCGCCACGGACAAAAAAAGCCATTCCTGTTTCAGGCGGAATCGTTGTTGTTGCGTCCAGCTGTTTCAGTGAGGAATTAAAACCGTCTGTTTCTATAGGTTGGGTTTCAAAGCGACCGCCTTTAGAATTATACATGGTGATTGAAGTATCTGTTTGTGATTCTCTTGTGATAATGAAATCATCTATCAAACCGCTGTAGTGTGAACACAACTGAATATCAGCCGGGACGCCGAGATAAGCGTTAAGAATCTGGGAATCTTCTCTGCTTGAAATGGTAACGTACTGTAAAGCTTCTGTTTTGCCGTTTATTTTATATTCCAATAGTCCTGTCTCATCATCATATGACAGGAAATGGTGAGTCCATTGCTGTGGAATAATGCTGCTCACAGAAGTCAGTGTTATTTCGTCCTTAACAATTTGTCCGCTGCTGAAGATATTATGAAAATTCCACTCAATGTGATTGTTGAAAAAACAAGCTCTAATAACCTGATACATTGACTGCTTGTTTATGTTACGTGAAGAGCGCCAGTTAAAAATCAGTTCTCCGTTTTCTGCAATCGCAGGGTAAAGCCAGAATTCAATGGTAAAGGAACCTGTAAGACCTTCTGAGCCAAAAAGGCTTCCTTCTTTACCTTTAAGTACCAGCCCCTGATTACTGAGCTGGGTCATACCGGTTCCGTTGCCCATCTGGGCTTTTGCAGAAAGCTCTATGTTTGAGGTGACTATTTCGTAATTGTTGGCTTCATCGTAAATTGCTCCATCATCGAACGAAATGAGCAAATCAGTTGATGAATTTGTTTTTGCGTAATTTGTGGAAAGTTGAATAGCATCATATCCGAAACGGCCTTTGTCAAAAACAACAGAATCCATATAGGACAAAGGCTCCCAGCCGTTTTTTCCGCCGAGAATTATTTTTTGCGAAGATGCATAAACTGACATTGAAAGAAATAAAATACCCAGAATTGAAAAAAATATTTGTTTTTTTAGCATATTTTCACCATAATGTATTTATGATAGATGCAGAACAAATCCGCAAACAGTTACATGATACCGCATTAAAAGCCCCGAAAAGCAGCGGAGTTTATCTATGGCGCGATGAAAGCGGAACTGTAATCTACGTCGGAAAGGCAAAAAACCTCAAAAACAGGCTTTCGTCTTATTTTTCCGGGCAAAAGGACATTAAAACCCGCACTCTTGTCGCCAAAGCCAAGTCTATTGAATATATTACAACAGGAAATGAGTACGAAGCTCTGATTCTCGAAAATACGCTCATAAAAAAGCATAATCCGCGTTTTAACATCGACCTTAAAGACGATAAAAGTTATCCGGTTCTACGCATAACTAACGAGGATTTTCCCCGTATTTTCAAAACCCGTAGAATTATCGAAGACGGTTCAAGATATTTTGGGCCTTTCCCCAATGTTGCCGCCTTGGATGATTTTATCGAAAATCTTTACCGGCTGTATCCTGTCAGGCGATGCAAAAGATTCCGTAAGCGCACTAATCCTTGTATGTATTATCATATAAAACAGTGCGCAGCCCCCTGTTGTAACAAAATTTCAAAAGAAGACTATATTCCATATATCGATGAAATTATACGATTACTTGAGGGTGAAGGCGAATCAGCTGTTAAAAAATTGGAAGAAGAAATGAAAGCTGCCGCAAGGAATCTTCAGTTTGAAAAAGCGGCTAGAATGCGTGATGGAATCCGTGGAATAATAACGCTTCATGAACAGAATAATGTTGAAGATTTTGACCCCGAGGGGCGTGATTACATTGCCAGTGCTTCAGAGGGAACGCTTATTTCGTTTGCGGTAATGCGTATGCGTTCTGGCAAACTTGTTGCACGGGATATTTACAGAACAAGAAGCATCAATGATGAAGAAGATGCGATGGAAGAGTTTCTGCTCGCATATTATACGGAAGCTTCCAAAATCCCGCCTCGAATTTTTATTCCAGTACGTAAAGGTATTGTTCTTGCCAGGCAGTATTTTTCGCAGCAATTCGGCGTAAATCCTTCGATTGCGGCAATTCGTGAAACAATGCCTAATGCAAAACGTCACATGGCTGTACTAGAAATGGCGAGGCAAAATGCAAAAGAAGATATCATACGACGTGTTCGTGAACGCGGCGATATTCCTGCCATGAAAGAACTGATGAATGTTTTGGATTTGCCAGGTCTACCGTCACGAATAGAAGGTTTTGATATTGCGCATATCGGTGGTAAGCTCCCGGTTGCAAGTTTGGTAAGTTTCTACAACGGTAATCCTGACAAAAAGAACTACAGGTATTTCAGGCTTAAAACAACTGATGGCATAATCGATGATTTTGCTTCGATGAGAGAGGCTTCCAGACGTCGGTATACCAGACTTCTGCGCGAAAAATCAGATCTGCCCGACCTGATAGTTATCGACGGTGGTATCGGACAAGTTAATGCGGTCAACGGTATTTTGTCGGAACTCGGTTTGTCGATACCGATAATTGGGCTTGCAAAGCGTGATGAAGAAATATACCGACCGAACAATTCCGAGCCACTTTGTCTGCCAAAAAGAAGTGACGCTTTGCGGCTTTTACAGCGTGTGCGTGATGAAACCCACCGTTTTGCTACAAGCCGGAACCAACGTTTGCGTACAAAGCAGAATACTTCGGTTATTTTTGAAAAAATACCTAACGTGGGCAAGGTTCGCGCAAAAAAACTGCTTGATGAATTCGGTTCTCTTGACAAGCTTATTGCGGCTGAGCCGGAAGCCGTTTATTCCGCGGCAGGTTGTTCTCTTGAGCAGGCAAAACAAATTTTGGATAATGCTAAAAAACTGAAAACAGAAAGTCCTCATACTGCGCAGCCTGCAAGGGAAAATCGTGACAAGCACATAGAGAACCTTGCTTTGAAGGCTTTGGGTGACGGCTAGGACAGGAATCAGATAAATGAAGATATATGCAGCTGATTGTTCAGTTTTAAAAGACGAAAAGCTTTTTGCGGAATGTTTTGAATTAATGTCTGAAAAACGCAAACAAACCATAAATCAATATAAGGCGGAAAAAGACCGGATGCGTTCGCTTGGTGCCGGAATGCTTCTGAATCTGGCTTTAGCGGAAACTTACCCGGAAGTGCCGCTGCCTCCTGAGCTTGATTTTCAGAAAGACGGGAAGCCGCTTCTTACCGGTTTTGACTACATTCATTTTAATTTATCTCATTCCGGAACTTACGCCGTGTGTGCGTTGGATGATTCTGCTATTGGAATTGACATTGAACGTATAAAACCTGCCAAAGCTGGTATTGCTGCACGCTTTTTCAGCGCTGAAGAAAACGAATTCTTGAAAACTCTTCCAAACGGAGAGCAAAAAGCTTTTTTTGTTGTTTGGACACGGAAAGAAGCGTTTTTAAAAGCATTAGGTAAAGGCCTGCGCATGGATTTAAGGTCTTTTTCCGTTTGCAAAAAAGATAGCGGAGTTCAGGAGATTTTTGAAATTTTACAGGAAGGAAGGAGCAGTGGTTGGTTCTGTACTTCCATGGAGTTTGGAGAAAACTACATTATTTCCACCTGTTCTCAGAATGCGGATTTACCGTCCGGTGTCAAAACGCTCAATTTGGCTTTTAACGGCAGATGATCTGACCAGCCATAATCGGAATATACCTTGTATGGTATTGGAATCCCGTTTTCGTCTGTATGTGTACCGTCGGAAACAGTTGAAAAATCTTGTAATATTGAAGAATCCAACGGTTTGCACAGAAAAATGTTATCGATTTTTTCCCATTTGTCCTGATAATAATATGAGCCTGTGTCTTCAAAGTTTTCGGACAAAAACCAAGGCGTAAAAACCTGTGTCTTCTCTTTAAATCCCTGTAAAAGAATTGTTCCATTTTCATACCATTCAAATTCCGAAACATCCTGATTAAAATCGCCTACAGCAGCAATCAGCGGTATTTCCGCAGGAACGGTGGAAATTGACGATGCCAGAAGGTTTTCCTGCATACGTCGGAAACCTGCGGTTTGAATGTGAGTTTTGGAATTTTTCGATTTCCAATGTACGACAAACAAACATAAATCCGATTTTTTTGAGTTTTCCAACGAAATGAAAATCTGTAATTGCGGCCGCAGTTCAACTTCATTACGGGAATCAGCTGAAAAAAATTGAACCTGTGCGGTTTTTAACGAGGTTATAGGATAACGTGAAAGTACTCCGCATCCGAAAACTCCGTCGCTTTCTTTCGCAAAAGCACAGTATTTGTAAGGTTTATCCATTGAAAGGTAATTAAGAATGTCTTTAAGGACTTCCTCATTTTCGATTTCCTGTAATGCAAGAATATCGACATCTAATTCCTTTATTACAGCAGAAAGCTTTTTTAAACGATGGATATACTTTTCTTCATTCCATTTGCTCTTTGGTCCGGAAAAATCGCTGTATTCCGTTCCATCCGTGACGGAATCAAAAAAACACTGAACATTGTATGTTGCAAGTGTAAAAGATTCCGGTTTTTTATCATTCCGGCATGAAGCCAGAAGTAAAACTGTTGAAATAATAAAACAAATCTTTTTCATACTATATACATAGTTTTAAAAAGGTTTTTTTGCACTTAAAAAATAATAATTGTTCGAAAAATGCTTTATTGTGAAATTAGTAATTTTATGCTACATTATTACTATGATAAAAATAGGCATTATTGGAGCTATGCAGGTTGAAACAAAACATTTGCTTTCAATCATGCAGAACACAAAACAGACAAAACGGGCAAATCTCGTTTTTAACGAAGGCGAAATACACAACAAACAGGTTGTTCTGGTTCAAAGCGGTATCGGTAAAGTAAATGCGGCTATCTGTGCCACCATTCTTATAAACGATTATAAAATTACTCATCTCATAAACAGCGGTGTAGCCGGTGGTCTGAATGAGAAACTGCATTTGTTTGACATAGTAGTATCAACGGATGTTGTTCATCATGATGTTGATGCTGTGGCGTTCGGTTATGATATTTGCAGGATTCCTGGGCTTGAAACGACATTTTTCCCTGCTGATAAAAAACTCATTTCCATAGCAAAAAAAGCTTTCGAAAAAGGAAGTTTTTCGCAGCATATTCATGAGGGTAGAGTTGCAACAGGAGATGTTTTTGTAAATTCTGACGAGCGCAAAAAATATATAAAAGAAATTTGTAATCCATATTGTGTTGAGATGGAAGGTGCTGCTATAGCCCAAACCTGCTGGTTGTTTTCTGTTCCTTTCGTTATTATCCGCTGTATTTCGGACATGGCGGAAAATACAGATGAAGTTTATGAAGAAGAGAAAGCTGCCGCAATAAGCGGTTTTCTTGTTGAGAATATGATAAAGCTTATAGACTGAAAAGGAGTTAGATATGGAAAAGAAATATAACGTAGAAAGCTTTAATCTTGATCATACAAAGGTTTTTGCACCGTATGTAAGGCTTGCATCAAGAAAAACAGGTGAAAAAGGTGATGTAGTCACAAAATTCGATATCCGCTTTATGCAGCCTAATAAAGAATTTATGCCTATTGCTGCGATTCATACACTGGAACATCTGGTTGCAGAATATATTCGCGATGAAATAGCCGGAATAATCGACTTTTCACCTATGGGTTGCCGTACTGGTTTTTATCTTACTTTGTTCGGTGATGTAAAAGAAGCTGTTATTGCGGAAAAAATGCTGAATGTGCTTTCCAAGGTAGCATCATGGCCGGATGACAAACCTGTCCCAGGGCTTGACCCTAGAGAATGCGGTAACTACAAGGAACATGATTTGGCAACCGCAAAAGTTCTTGCCAAAAACTGGGTTGATGGCATAAAAACGAAAGGCTTCGACCCCTTTGTCAAAAACAACTAAAAGGCGAGTCCTTTTTAGGGTTCGTTTTTCCAAATTTCTGCAGCCATTTCTCGTAGTTTGAACTTTTGAACCTTACTGCTTCCTGTCAAAGGGAACTCATTAACAAAAGCAATGTATTTAGGTATTTTGAACCATGCAATCTGATTATTGCAGGCATCCTGAATATCTTTTTCAGTCAGCTTTGCATCTGGCTGCAGGATAATGAAAGCACCGGGTTGTTCGCCATATTTTTTGCTTGGAACGGCAACAACCTGAACATCTTTTACTCCCGGAATATGTGAAATAAAGTCTTCAACCTCTTTTGGCGAAATATTTTCACCACCGCGAATGATTAAGTCCTTAAGCCGTCCTGTAATATAAAAATACCCGTTACTGTCCATTCTGCCGACATCCCCGGAATGAAGCCATCCGTATTCATCGATAAATTTATATGTTGCAACAGGTTCTTTGTAATAGCCGTTCATAACATTGTAACCGCGGCAGCAGATTTCTCCGTCTTCATCAATATCACAAAAATCACCCGTATCGGGATTAATTATAGCAACTTCAATCCCTGGCAGTGCCTGTCCGATTGAAAAGCATTTTTTCTCAATATCCGGTTCAAAATAGCGTGTTTGCGTCATTACCGGACCGGCTTCCGTAAGTCCGTAAGGTATGGTTATTTCCTCCATGTTCATCCGTTCTATGCATTGCTGCATTCTTATGACCGGACATGATGAGCCGGACATAATTCCTGTACGCAGGCTTGAAAAATTGTATTTGTTAAAATCCGGATGATCCAAAAGTTGTATGAACATTGTTGGAACACCATATAAGGCTGTGCATTTTTCCTGATCTACGGCTTTCATGACCTGAACAGGATCATATTTTTCGAGCATAATCATTGCTGCGCCATGATTTACGCATGCCATAACACCGAGAACCATTCCAAAGCAGTGAAACAGAGGAACCGGAATGCAGACTCTGTCGCGTGACGACAAGTTTTGACATGCGCCGATCCAGTAGCCGTTATTACCAATATTCCGGTGTGAAAGCCGTACTCCTTTCGGGTTGCCTGTTGTGCCGGACGTAAATTGCATACAAACGGTAACATTGTCTTTACATTCTTTCTGGCGGTTGAGATATTCTTCCACCGGGGTGTTTTCTTTTAAATCAAGAATATCGTTTATAGAAGAAAATCCTTCGGGAATATCTTCACCGATATAGAATATACGCTTTAAGAAAGGATATTTAGAGCAGGATATATTTGTGTTTTTAGGGGTGTTTCGCAATTCGGGTACGATATCAAACAGAATATCAACGTAGTTGGCATCCCTGTAACCATGTGTAACAAAAAGCCATGATGTATCGGACTGTGTAAGGACACCGTCAATTTCAGCCTTTTTAAGGTGCATGTTTACAGGAATAAAAATAGCTCCGATTTTGGCGGTTGCAAAGAGCAACGGAATCCACTCGGGCACATTTGTTGCCCAAATTGCGACTTTATCGCCATGCTTGACCCCCATGCTCATAAGACCCCTTGCGAGAGAGTCTACAAGATCTGAAAACTGTCTCCAGGTTAATCTGAAATTTCTATCAGGGTAAACAAGCGCATCCTGTGTGCCAAAAAAACGTACAGTTTGATCAAGAGTCTGTCCTAAAGTAAGTTTGTGGACAATCGGATGATTGTTCCATGCTGTACCGACAGAAAATGCCTGTGTAAAAGGCGGCATATCCGGAGCTGAACCATAAGGCATCTGGGGAGTATACATTTTGTATTTTACTGCAACTGTGTCTGACATTTTATCTCCATTTGTCATTTTAGTTATTTATGACACTTTTAGGCTAAAATGTCAATAAAAATTACTTGTGATATTGACAAAATTAGTCAAAGTGTAAATAATCTCTCTGAGATGACACAATTGTATATTTTGTCATATTGAATATTAAGAGGTTTTTATGCCAGTAAGAATTTGTGGAATAGGTAAAGGCATACCTGCAAAAAAGGTCATGAACGATGAGTTGCCGGCTTCTCTTGAAACATCCGATGAATGGATAAAATCACATACAGGTATTTCCAGCCGTTATATTGTAGATGAAAACGGATCTTCTGCTACTCTTGGCATGAGCGCGTGCAAAGACGCTCTCAAAGATGCTGACCGGAAAGGTTTTTCAGTTAAAGCGGAAGATATCGATTTGATTGTTTGTGCTACAGCCGCTGCCGAATATTGGAGTTTTCCTTCCAATGCGTGCTTGATTCAAAAAGAACTGAAAGCTTCAAAATCCGCTGCTTTTGATATAAGCGCCGCTTGTTCCGGTTTTATATACGGTTTACAGGTTGCCAGATCTCTGATGCTGCAGATGAAGTACAAATATGCGCTTGTAGTCGGTGCGGAAGCATTGTCTAAAATATCGGACTGGAACGACCGTTCAACCTGCGTGTTATTTGGTGACGGCGCGGGTGCCGCCGTTCTTAAGAACGATGATACATTTGAAGAAAGCTTCGGCTCATTTGTTCTGGGCGCGGACGGAAACGGTTGTGACAGTCTGTATCTTGGGAAAGAAGATCATCATATACACATGGACGGCAGGGCAGTATATTCCTTTGCCGTCGGTAAAATGGCGGAAATTATTGAAACACTGCTCAAAAAAGAAAATCTTACAATTGATGATATTGATTATGTTGTTTGTCATCAGGCAAATGAGCGAATTATTCAGGCTGCTGCCAAACGATTGAATTATCCTATGGACAAATTTGTTTTGAATATAGCTGATTATGGTAATACTTCCAGTTCTTCCATACCAATAGCTCTTGTTGATATGGAAAAAGACGGGCGATTAATTCCGGGTAAAAAACTTCTTCTTGCTGGTTTTGGTGCAGGACTTACTTGGGGAGGTTGCTTCCTAAAATGGTAAAATACGGTTTTTTGTTCCCCGGACAAGGGGCACAGTTTCCCGGAATGATGAAAGATTTGTGCGAAAATTTTACGGATGGTAATACGTTTTTGGATGATTATTCAAAAATAGCAGGTTTTCCCGTACAACAGCTTTTATGGGAATCATCTGCACAGGAGCTTTCACGGACAGACAAAAGCCAGACAGCAATAACTGCTGCCTCACTTCTTGTTGTTGAATTCCTCAAAAGTCAAAACATAACTCCCGCATTTGCCGCCGGATTCAGTCTTGGAGAATGGGTTGCACTCAAGGTTTCAGAAGTTCTTTCATTTGAAGAGATTGTTTACATAATTAAACGGCGTGGAGAAATTATGCAGGAAGTCTGCGATTCCATCTCTTCTAATTCGGCTAATCCTCCGGGAATGGCGGCTGTGCTCGGATTGGACGGTAACATTGTCCAATCCGTACTAAAAGACCGTAAAGATGTTTTTGCAGCAAATTTGAACAGTTCACAACAAACTGTAATATCAGGCACTTGTGATGGTTTGGCTTGGGCAGAAGAAAGCCTTAAAGATGCAGGGGCAAAAAGAATTATACGGCTCAAAGTAGCAGGTCCTTTTCATTCACCTCTTATGATGGATGCCGCTGAAAAATTCAGTAAAGTTTTGGATTCAATCACTTTCAAAAACCCACTGATTCCTATTTTCTCGAATGTGACAGGAAGTAGAATCAGTACAGGCGAAGAAATAAAACAGAATGCCGTTAAACACATAATTTCGCCGGTTTTGTGGGTAGATGAAGAAAACAGTATCCACAATTTTTGTACAAATACGGATGAGTGGAAACTTGTAGAAGTCGGACCTGGAAAGGTTCTTGCCGGATTGTGGGGAAAAACGGAATTCGCACAGCAGATCCCGTGCATTTCATGGGAAGAAATAAAATCATAAAGTCAGGAGAGTCAAATGGATTTATTAAAGGGTAAAAAAGCATTGGTAACTGGTTCTTCACGCGGAATCGGCAAAGAAATAGCGATACGCTTTATAGAAGAAGGTGCGGAAGTCTGGGGGTTATGCACAAAACCGTCCGCTGCAAAGGAAGAACTTGAATCGTCAGCAAAGAAAGCAGGAACAGCTTATCATGAAATTTACGCAAACGCGGCTGATGACGAGCAGTTTTCTACAGTAATAAAGGCTGCTCTTAAAGAAGCTGGTTCATTTGACATTCTTGTCAACAATGCCGGAATAACGAGAGACGGTTTGTCTTTCAGAATGAAAAAGCAGGATTGGGATGACGTACTGAAAGTAAATCTTACAGCCGCATTCTTATCATCCCAAATCATAGCGGCGGATATGATACGCAACCGTAAAGGTTCAATAATAAACATGAGCAGTATCGTAGGTTTGCATGGTCAGGGCGGACAAGTCAATTATGCTGCAAGTAAGGCTGGTTTAATCGGTTTGACAAAGAGTCTTGCAAAGGAAACAGGAAGCCGCGGTGTGCGAGTAAATGCGATTGCTCCCGGTTTTATCACTACGGATATGACAGATGCCATTTCAGAAGAAGCCAGAAAAAACTGGATTGAGACAATCCCGCTCAAACGTGCCGGAACACCTCTGGACATAGCTAATGCGGCTGTTTTTCTCGCATCGGATATGTCAACTTACATAACAGGAATTGTTCTTGGTGTAGACGGCGGAATGGGAATTTAGGAGGTAGATATGCAAAAAAGACGAGTTGTAATAACCGGTATGGGAGCGGTCACTCCTGTAGGTAATAGTATAGATGAAATGTGGGCCTCTATCCAGGCTGGGAAAAGTGGAATAGGCTTGATAAAAAATTTTGATTCTTCAAAAAACAGCGTAAAAATCGGCGGCGAAGTAAGGGATTTGGACCTAACACAGTGGGTAGACAAAAAAGATGCCCGCAAGATGGCACGCTTTACAAAATATGCTGTAGCAGCGGCTGCACAGGCTGTAATCGATGCTGGACTCAGCAAAGCTGACTTTGAGAACGGACTTGGTGAACGTACTGGTGTTTTTGTCGGTGTCGGCATCGGTGGTTTTGAAATTCTTGAATCATCAATGCAAAAATACTTTGAAGCGGGCCCGGAACGAATCCCGCCGCTTTCAATCCCGATGCTTATTCCTAACGAAGCACCAGGAAATATAAGCATGCTGTTCGGTATAAAAGGACCGTCAATGTCAATCTCAACCGCGTGTGCCTCAGGCTCTGATGCGCTTGGAAATGCGCTTGACCAAATTCGTTCCGGCAGAATCGATATGTGTCTTGCAGGTGGTGCAGAAGGTGCCGTAACAGGTTATGGAATCGGCGGTTTCAGTGTTTTGCAGACTCTTGCCCATTCTTATAACGACAATCCCGAAAAAGCAAGCCGTCCGTTTGACAAAAAACGCGAAGGCTTTGTTATGGGCGAAGGTTCTGCAATCCTGATACTAGAAGAACTGGAACACGCAAAAAAACGTGGTGCAAAAATATATGCTGAATTTGCAGGTTACGGGGCAACATCAGATGCTTATCATATTACAAGTCCGAGTCCTGACGGAAGTGGCGGTGCTGCAGCTATAAAAAAAGCTCTTGAAGATGCACAAATAAAACCGGAAGAAGTTCAGTATTACAATGCGCATGGAACTTCAACTCCCGTTAATGATCCTGCCGAAACGGCAATGGTAAAAACCGCATTCGGAGCTCATGCATACAAGATGAAGATTTCATCAACTAAAAGTATGACAGGACACTGTCTTGGAGCTGCTGGTGCAATAGAAGCCGCTATTTGTGTGAAAGCGGTACAGGACGGTTTTTATCCACCCACAATCAACCTTGATGAACCGGATATAGAAGCAGGTTGTGATTTGGATTATGTTCCAAATGTAGGTGTTAAGGGCAGCATAGACTGCGCTGTTTCCGGTTCGCTTGGTTTTGGCGGACATAACGGTGTTGTTGTTATAAAAAAATTCAAGGATTAGATATGGATTATTTGACAGACGATATAGAATCACTGATTCCTCACAGAAAACCATTTAAATTTGTTGACAGAATTATCAGTGCCGACAAAGAAAAAATCGTAGCGGAACGCACATTTACCGATGAAGATTTCTTCTTTAAGGGGCACTTCCCGCAATATCCTGTTGTTCCCGGCGTAATTCTGATTGAAACAATGGCACAGGCAGGCGGAGCAGGTTTGAGTTATCAGAAAATCTTTGATGACAATTCTTTGTTCTTTTTGGGTACGGTTGATAAAGTAAAATTCCGTCATCAGGTACGTCCCGGCGACACAGTAAGGCTTGAAGTGACAAATCTGCGTGTTTCGCCAAGAATGATTAAGCAGCAGGGCATTGCCTATGTTGGTGAAGAAGTTGCCGCCGAAGCAACCTGGATGTGTTTGGTAGGAAACGCATAAAAGGAGATTGAAATGATAGTAAAACCAATGGTAAGAAGTAATATCTGTTTGAATGCACATCCTGAAGGATGCAGAAAGAATGTTCTTGACCAGATTGAATATGTAAAAAAAGAAACTGAAAAACGTGGCAAAAGTGGTACTGGCATAGGATATAAAGGTGCTGGTGCGCCAAGATGCGTGCTTGTTCTCGGTTGTTCAAACGGCTACGGTCTGGCAAGCAGAATAAGTGCCGCATTCGGGTATGGGACCTCTACAGTCGGAGTCTCGTTCGAGAAATCTGGTACTGCTACAAAAGGTGGAACTCCGGGTTGGTACAACAATCTTGCATTCGATCAATTCGCTGAAAAAGAAGGTCTTAAATCCATAACATTAAACTGCGATGCTTTTTCCCATGAAACAAAACAGCAGGTTATCGATATAGCTAAAAAAGAAGGTTTTGTCTTTGATTTGGTTGTATACAGTATTGCAAGTCCTGTAAGAACAGATCCCGACACAGGTGTAATGTATAAATCCGTCCTTAAGCCGATCGGAAAAGTATACAGCGGAAAAACAATTGATGCTTTCACCAACGAAATAAAAGAAGTAAGTGCCGAACCAGCAACGGAAGAAGAAGTTGCAAATACCGTAAAAGTAATGGGCGGTGAAGACTGGAAGCTGTGGATACATAAACTCAACGAAGCTTCTGTTCTTTCAAAGGATTGTATAACAGTTGCATATTCCTATATCGGTCCGGAAGTTTCACAGGCAATTTACCGCACAGGAACAATCGGCAAGGCTAAGGAACACCTCGAGAAAACCGCAAGGGAACTTGATTCTGAATTCGGCAGTTCCGGCATGAGAGCTTTTGTTTCTGTAAACAAAGGGCTGGTTACCCGTGCGAGCGCGGTTATTCCGATTATTCCGCTTTATCTTTCAACTTTGTTCAAAGTAATGAAAGAAAAAGGATTGCATGAGGGGTGTATAGAACAAATGTACCGCCTTTTTTCACAGAGGTTGTATATCAGCGCAGACAGGACAAAAACTCCGGTTCCTGTTGATTCGGAAAACCGTATCCGCATTGATGACTATGAAATGCGGGATGATGTTCAAAAAGAAGTTTCTGCAATAATGCCGACCGTTACAAGTGAAAACAGCAGTAATCTTGTTGACCTTGCGGGCTACAGACATGATTTTCTTGCAGCAAACGGTTTTGATGTTACTGGTGTTGATTACGAAGCTGAAGTTGACCAGTTTGACAAAATTTGAGGGTAAAAATGAATCAGGAATTTGTTACAAAATTAATACAGCAGTTTGATAAAAGTTCAATTTTTTCAATGGATTTCGCAGCAGACGGAATTTCTCTTTCCCTTAAAAAAGGACCGGTTCCAGCAGAACCCCATATAAAAGATAACCAAACGCCTTTAAAAGCTAGTGTTGCTGAACCGCTTGAAAAGCAGACTGTTACGGCAATAGAGAAGGCTGATTTTATAAAAAGTCCTATAGTGGGTACTTTCTATAAATCACCGTCACCGGATACACCTGCTTATGTACAAGAAGGCAGCACGGTAAAAGCCGGTCAGCCTCTTTGTATTCTTGAAGCTATGAAGATGATGAACACACTGGAAGCTGAGTATGACTGCAAAATTGAAAAAGTGTTCGCTGCAAACGGTGATTTAGTAGAATTCAACCAGCCTCTTTTTCAGGTAAGCAGGATATGATAAAAAGGCTTCTCATCGCTAACAGAGGTGAAATCGCTGTCAGGATAATCCGCACATGTCGTGAAATGGGAATAGAAACTGTTGCAGTTTATTCTATCCCCGACAAAGACTGTATGCATGTCAGAATGGCAGACAAGGCCGTCTGTATAGGACCTGCTGCTTCTGAAAAAAGCTATCTGAATACCAATGCTCTTATAACAGCAGCTGTAAAAAGCAACTGTGAAGCGATTCATCCTGGAGTCGGTTTTCTTTCTGAGAGCGCGGAATTTGCACGTAAAGTACAAAAAGCCGGCTTAATCTGGATTGGGCCTGATCCAGAAACAATAGAACTACTGGGTGACAAAATACGGGCGCGTGAAACCGCATTAAAATACGGTTTACCGGTGACGCCCGGATCAAACGGCGCTATAAAAAGCAAAAAAGATGCCGTTAAAGTTGCCGCAGAATGTGGTTATCCCGTGATAATAAAAGCAGCTTCCGGCGGTGGCGGAAAAGGAATGAGGATTGTTTCCCGTGAAGATGATTTGGAAGAAAACTGCAGAATAGCTTCTTCCGAAGCAGAAAAAAACTTTGGTGACAAAACCATATATATAGAAAAATACATGACTAATCCCCGCCATGTTGAACTCCAGGTTCTTGCAGACGGAAAAGGCAATGTACAGATACTCGGTGAACGGGATTGTTCCCTGCAAAAAAATCATCAAAAGCTTGTGGAAGAAAGTCCTTCTCCTGCTGTTACTGATGACATGCGCAAAAAAATGTATCAGGGAGCCCAGAATCTTTTTTCAGGCTTAAAGTACAAAGGAGCGGGAACAATAGAATTTTTGGTTGAAGAAAACTCCTTTTATTTTATGGAAGTTAATGCCCGTATTCAGGTTGAGCATACTGTTTCTGAGATGATCAGCGGTGTAGATATTGTTCGTCGGCAAATTCTTGCATGTTGCGGCGTTAATTGCGATATGTCTCCCGTATCCTTGCAAGGTTGGGCGATAGAAGCGCGTATAAACGCCCTTACCCCCGGTAAAATTACTGACTTATGTGTTCCTGGCGGATTCGGTGTACGTTTTGACAGCTTTTTATATCGTGATTATACGGTTGTACCCTTTTACGATTCTATGATTGCAAAACTCATTGTTCATGACATAAACAGAGAATGTGCCCTCAAAAAACTTAAAAGGGCTTTGGATGAGCTTGAAATTGAAGGAATAAAAACAAATATCGAAGAGCAAAAAAAGTTGATTCAAAATCAAAAGTTTGTTTCCGGAAAATTCGGAACAAGTTTGTATGCGGAAATAACACAGGGAGAAAACCAATAGTATGGCAGAAATGATAGAATGCACCCACTGTAAAATAACAAGAAGCGAAGATATTTTCAAACAGAACCTGATGGTGTGTCCGGAATGCGGTACACATTTGAGAATGAGTGCCTATGACAGAATCAAATATCTTGCGGATCAGGATTCTTTTGAAGAACTGTTTGAGAATTTCAAAAGTATTAACCCGATAGAAATGGACGGCTACGAGGAAAAACTGAGTATCGCCGAGAAAAAAACCGCTATGAAAGATGCTGTTGTTACCGGCAAATGTACAATCGGTGGCAATCCTGTGATTTTGGGAATAATGTCGTTTGCTTTTATGGGTGGCTCAATGGGATCCGTTGTCGGTGAAAAAATAACGCGTGCAATGCTAAAAGGAGCTGAAGAACGCATTCCTGTTATACTTTATACCACATCAGGCGGAGCGCGAATGCAGGAAGGGCTTTTTTCGCTCATGCAGATGGCAAAAACTTCAAGTGCTGCGGCTGAAATGGACGAAGTCGGAGTTCCTCTTTTTATAATGCTTTGTGATCCTACAACAGGAGGAGTAACTGCAAGTTTTGCCATGCTCGGTGATATTATCTGCGCGGAGCCTGGAGCCTTAATCGGCTTTGCGGGTACTAGAGTCATAGAAAGTACAATACGTCAAAAATTGCCGGAAAACTTCCAGCGTGCCGAATTCCAGCTCCAAAAAGGTTTTGTGGACTGCATTGTACCGCGGAGTGAACAAAGAAATTTTTTTATAAAAATGATTAAGGCACATTCTTTGGAGGCAAAATGAGCGATATAAATGAAAATATAGTTGTAGAACTGGAAAACTTTGCAAAGGAAAAAGGACTGGATTTTTCATCAGAACTGGAAAGCATCAGTCAAAAAATAAAAGAACTCCAAACCGCTGCCGAAACAACATGGAAAAAAGTTGAGCTTGCGCGCCATCCGGACAGACCCAGAACTTTGGATTATATAGGGCTTATTGTTGATGATTTTACGGAACTGCATGGTGACCGGTTTTTTGGCGATGATCCTGCAATGGTTGGGGGAATCGGCTTTATTGACGGAATCCCTGTAACCGTTATCGGAAATCAGAAGGGTAGAAATCTTAAGGAAACCGTTGAACGTAACGGAGGAATGTCCAATCCAGAGGGCTATAGAAAAGCTCTGCGCCTTGCAAAGCAGGCAGAAAAATTCCACAGACCTGTAATCACATTCATAGATACACAGGGAGCTTACCCAGGACAAGGTTCCGAAGAACGCGGAATCGGTGAATCAATAGCAGTCAATTTGCGGGAATTCAGCAGACTTAAAACACCTGTAATAAGTATCATCATCGGAGAAGGTGGTTCTGGAGGCGCTCTGGGAATTGGTGTCGGCGATAAAATCTACATGCTCGAAAATTCAATATATTCGGTAATATCTCCTGAAGGTTGTGCTTCAATTCTGCTGCGGGATGCCTCAAGAGCAAAAGATGCGGCTTCGATGCTCAAGATTACAAGCCGGGAAGTTTTGGATCTGAAAATTATAAACGGAGTTATCCCCGAAAGCGAGAACGGGGCTCATACAAATCCTGCTGAAACTGCAAAGTCCATTAAAGCCCGCATTCTTGCGGACTTAAAAGACCTGATGCAGAGAAATCCGAATGTACTTGTCCGTTACAGGAACAAAAAAATACGAAAATTCGGGCGTTTCCAGGAATAGGTACAAAGCCTTTTTTCACTTGAATAATAAAGTTTTTGCTATTCCGAAGTAAACTAAAAGCGACAGTGCGTCAACTGTCGTTGTGATAAACGGACTTGCCATTACTGCAGGGTCAAAGCCCAGTTTTTTTGCGCACAAAGGAAGAATACAACCGATTGTTTTGGCTACCAGAACCGTAAGAATCATTGTCAGACATACGGTTAGCGCAACCATTACAGTAACATCGGGGTTGTGCATAAGAATTCGATCAACAAGCATAATTTTGCCAAAGCAGACAATCGCAAGAACTGTTCCGCAAAGAAGCGCCGTACCTATTTCCTTTCCTATCGCCTTTGGCAAATCCGAAAAATCAAGCTCATTAAGCGAGATTGCGCGGATAACTGTTACTGATGATTGAGAACCCGAATTACCACCGGTGTCCATCAGCATCGGGATAAATGCCGTCAGAATAACACAGGTAGAAAGTGCAGTTTCAAAGTTTGTAATAATCATTCCGGTAAAAGTTGCTGAAACCATGAGGAGCATGAGCCAGCCGATGCGGTGTTTGAACAGGTTGAACGGAGATGCGCGCAGATACGTCTTGTCCGACGGGGTCATACCAGCCATGATTTCGATATCTTCCGTAACCTCGTCTTCCATAACTTCGATAGCATCATCGAATGAGATGATACCGACGATTCTGTCTTCGTTGTCAACGACAGGCAGTGCCATAAAGTTGTATTTGGAAATGAGCTGGGCAACTTCTTCCTGGTCGGTGTGTGTTTTTACGCTGATAACGTTTGTTTTCATCAAACTGTCGATTATCTGGTCGTCGTTTTTGGCAAGCAGCAGGTCTTTTACTGAGAGTCGTCCGATAAGCTTTCTGTTTTCTGTAACATAGCAGGTATAAAAGGATTTTTTGTCTACACCGTTTTTACGTATGTAGTTTATAGCCTGACCTACGGTTGTTCCACGATTCAGTGAAACATATTCGGTGGTCATGATTGAACCTGCAGAATTCTCAGGATATTGGAGAATCTGGTTTATATCCTTGCGCATTGAAGCGTCAACATGGTTCAAAATTCGCTCAACCACATTCGCAGGCATCTCATCGATCAAATCAACGGCTTCGTTTACGTACAACTCGTTAAGAATGGCAGTCAGTTCTGAATCGGAAAAGCCCTTTATCAGCTGTTCCTGAAAATCGCTGTCCATTTCGATGAAGACATCGGCAGCAAGCGATTTTGGCAAAAGCCTGAAAATAACAGGAATTAGCTTTTCATCAACGTCCTGAAGGATGGAAGCAACATCTGAAGGCGCCATTGTTGCCAAAACGTCTTTTACGGATGAAAACTTTTTTTCGTCCAATAGTTTGTGTATTGTTTTTTCAAAAGTAGTTGTCAGTTCTGCCATAATCATTCTCCGTTAATTGTTTTATTTTAGAGATTTTTTATGGTCAAAGAAATTCGGAATCGCCTAGAACTGTTGGGGTAAAGGAGAATCCGTTGTGTTTATGCTTTGACCTGGAGGATATGAGTCATTACTATTCCCGTCCGGCATAACGCTTCTCCTTTTTAAGTGA
>JAEEGL015050461.1_pt1 | contig 40004 bp, 34 predicted proteins | sample 9134231 | NCBI WGS metagenome assembly JAEEGL01 (sample SAMN16246548, study PRJNA631951) | gut metagenome | biome: gut microbiome; feature: rumen; material: fiber-attached | host: Bos | place: Iran: Karaj | collected 2018-10
CCCGCGTCTCGCCGGATGATCTGGAAAAGCTGATCGCGTCCATGTCCTCCTGCCTGGCAGATGATGAATCCCTTCATGACTGAAAAGAAAAAGAAAAACAGGCCTTTTCTCCTGATCACCGTCTGGTGTCTCCTTTCGGTGATTATTTCCTATTTCTGCGTTTCTGCCCCGGACCTGCTCAAGTTCGGGGGATTCAACGCAGGCGCTTTGGAATATGTCGGCCTGCGGTTCGTTACCTTCCGCTACGCATGTCCGGTCTTCATCCTGCTTTTTTTTGCGCTGCTCTTTCTGTTCCGCACGCCCGCCGTACCCGCATTCCTGCTTCCGCTGGCAGCGCTGGTCTTCGGCGTCGCCAACTACAACATGGTCTTCTACCGCGGCACACCGTTCCTGCCTTCCGATCTGGAACAGATATCGGATGCGGCGATCGCCGTGCAGGAGGGCTTCCATGTCGTCTTCCCTGACGGCATGCTTCAGGTGCTGATGACTACGGTCGGTCTCACCTTGGTCTCCCTTCCTTTTTCCATCCGGAAACCGGAATCCCGCCGCACGTTCTGGACAGTGTTGTTCGCCCTGCTTGCGCTGCTTTCTCTTATCTTCTGCTATTTCTATTTCTCTTTCATCCTGATGGACGAGTCCCTCCTGAACAAATGGGGCAGGCGGTCTTCCGTCAATATCGGGGACATCTATTACATGAACGGGTTCTTCCCGGAATTCTTCGCCCAGATCGGCATCCTCATGCCGAAGGCACCCAACGGTTATTCCGCCAGGGAAATGGCGCGGATCGGTGAGATGATCCGCGGTTATGACGGCTCCGGAGACCCGGTGGATATCATTATCCTTCAGGTCGAGAGCTGGCAGTTCGTGGACAACTATGACATTCATCTGGGGGAAGATGTCTTCGAGAACTATCACAGGCTGGCGGAAGAGGGCGTGACCGGACTCATGGTCTCTCCCAAGTACGGCGGAGGAACCGCCAATATCGAGTATGAAGTCCTCACCGGTTTCTCTTCCGATGACGCCAGCACCACGACCACGCCTTTCAACAACGGATTGTTCAGCGGATTTCCCGGCATCGTGGATTTCGCCGCGGATGCCGGCTATCACACGATCGCCCTGCATGCCTACACCAGCGATCTGTACAACCGCCCCAATGCCTACCGGATGCTCGGCTTCCAGGATCTGTATTTCAGCGACAGTTTTGAGGATCCCGAGATGTGCGGCCCCTGGATCAGCGACCCGGCATGCGCCAGAAAAATGATCGAACTCTATGAGGAAGCTCTCTCTGACGGTGCGCCGATCCTCATTCACGGTCTGACCATGCAGAACCACCTGCCCATGCAGGACGACCGGTTCTCCAACGGCGAACTGGTCACGCTGACCAGCGACACCCTTACGGTGCCGGATCAGTTTGTCATGCGCCGGTTCTGCACCGCCCTGAAGTGGACCGATCAGGCGCTGAAGATCCTGACGGATTATTTCCGGACCGTGGACCGCAAGGTGATCCTCCTGGCTTACGGTGACCATCAGACCTCCATCTATGAAAGTGAGGAGCTCGGTGATGTGCTCCACCATACGGACTTCTATGAGAATTACAGCAGCAAGAAGGATTTTCTGAAGCTTCACACGACACCTTATATCGTCTGGGCAAACTTCGGTTCGGAAAACGGAGGGACCACTTTCGGACTGTGCGCGCCGAATGAACTTCTGGCAGACGCCCTTACCGCATACGGCGTGAACCGTCCGGCTTACTGGACCTATTTCGCTTCCGGTGTCGATTCCTACCGCGGTGTCACATCCAACTACCTGATCACGAATGACGATACCGTGGTCTTCTCCAAGACCGCCGCGCAGCAGAAGGATTATGATACCCGTATGCTGATCCAGTACGACGTTGTCTTCGGCGACCACTATCTGCTGCCGGACCTTTACGGTGATCCGGGATCCTGAAGCAGTCCAAAACTCTGTTCATGCAGACAGGCGCCATCCCCCGACGGGATGACGCCTGTTTTTTCAATATAAACTCGGAAATCTGCGGAGAAGGATCGGCTTCTTTGAAAACAATCCGGTTCTGTCCGGGAAGATGACGCCTACGGTCAGACCTTCATTGCTGCTTCATAAGCGGACCATACTACAGTCCTCAGATTACCGACGCCCGAGCAGTCGCCGATCAGCCAGGTCTGACTGCGGCCTTTCACATCCATCGGTGCCGGACGGTATCCGACGGCGCCGATGACGGAATCACAGGGGATCTCCACCTCTTTTCCGTCTTTTCCCGTGCACACGACGCTCCCCTCGCGCACCTCGCGAAGTGTCGTCTCCAGATACACGGGGACCTTCTTCCACTCGAAGAATTCACGCAGATAGGAGCTGTTCGCGAGGCAGACGCCTTTCTGTGCGATCAGGTCGTCCTTCATCTCGATGATGATGGGCTCTTTCCCCTGAAGGAAGAGTTCATACGCGATCTCACATCCCGTGAGTCCTCCGCCGATTACGGCGACTTTCTGCCCGACTTCTTTGCCGAGGAGATAGTCGCACGCTTCCACTGTGCGGTCGAAACCTTTAACGCTTCCAAGGCGGATCGGGGTAGATCCCGTCGACACGATCAGGGGCATGCCGTCGAACTGCGACAGATCCTTGACTTCCGTATTGAGATGAATTTCCACACCGAGATCGGTCATCTGTTTGCGGTACCAGTCCAGAAGCGCCCGCATCCTGCCTTTGTAGGATTCGGCGCTGGCGGCAATGAACGTTCCGCCGAGCATACCGTTCTTCTCATAGATCACCGGTTCATGCCCGCGCAGTTTCAGCACACGCGCCGCCTCCATGCCGCCGATCCCGCCGCCGATGATGGCAACTTTCTTTGGGGATGACGTCCTGCGGATATAGTGCTTGTCCCACTGCATCGTCTCTGCGTTCACCGCGCAGCGGCTCATGTTGAGGCTGTCGGAGAGGTCCTGATCGTTCGGTACGCCTTTGTAATGCGCCATATTGAAGCATCCGTTGTGGCAGAGGATGCAGGGACGGATCTCGTCCTCCCTTCCCTCCATCAGTTTGGTGACCCATGCCTGATCCGCAAGGAAGTTGCGCGCGAAGCCCGCCGCGTCGAGTTTTCCTTCCGCGATGGCGTCCGCCGCCGTCCTCGGATCCATTCTTCCTGCACAGACAAGCGGGATGTCGACATGGGGTTTGAGCGCCTCCACGTCTTCCAGATTGCAGTTTTCGGGCATGTAGACAGGCGGATGCGCCCAGTACCATGCATCGTAGGTGCCGTTGTCGCAGTTGAGCATGTCATATCCGGCATCCTGAAGGAATTTGGCGGCAAGGACAGACTCCTCCATATCCCTTCCGGCTTCCACATAATCCTCACCGGGAAGTGCACCCTGACGGAATCCTTTGGTCCTGGAGACCACGGAATAGCGCAGGGAGACCGGGAAATCTTTTCCGCACGCCGCCTTGATCGCCTTGACGATCTCCGCCGCGAAGCGGTAGCGGTTCTCAAGGGATCCGCCGTACTCGTCCGTACGTTTGTTGACGTATTTCAACGTGAATTGATCCAGCAGATATCCCTCATGGACCGCATGGATCTCCACGCCGTCCACGCCGGCGTCCTTGAGCTGGACCGCGCATTTTGCGAAGGAATCGATGAATTCTTTGATCTCTTCCACGGTCATTTCCCGGGAAGGGACCTTGTCCGACCAGCGGTTCGGAGAAGGAGACGCACTCGCCGTGATCTTGTCCAGATCCATGAACGGTTTGGAGACCGTCCTCAGGACCGGATTGGAATAGAGCTTCTCCATCATTTCGGAGACCGTGAAACTCCTGCCGAAACCGGCAGTCAGCTGAACGAACAGTTTCGCACCGGTCTTGTGAAACTCCGGCATCCAGGCCTTCAGGTCTGCGTACATCTTCTTGTTCCTGTGCAGCCACTGGCCGAACATGGGGTTGTAAACCGGCTGGCAGCCGGGCAGCACGAGTCCGGCGTTGTTCTTTGCGACTTCCATAATGAACTTCGCGCCGGTCTTGTCGAAATGGTTCACTTCCATCCATCCGAACAGATCGGTCCCTCCCATCGAGGTGAGAACGATCCTGTTCTTGATCTCCAGTTCACCGATCTTCCACGGTGTAAAAAGGGGTTCCAGTCTCTTTTCCATCAGTTGCTTTCGACCTCCACTTTTCCGTCTTCATATACATGGATACGGTCTCCTTCCTTCACCGCGGCCAGGAACTCTTCCCCGAGTTCATCCACCAGGACGATGGGGTGATCCGACCAGTTGAAAGTGAGGACCGCTCCGGCGACCGCCAGCGTGTCTGCCTTCTTGCTGAACAGCATACAACTCGGCCCCACACCCATGCAAGCGGCGCAGTACAGCACCATGCCGCCTGTGGTGGATCCGATGGTTTCCGGCAGGCAGAGCGCCTTGCCGGGCATCAGTTTCTTATACAGTTCCGGATTGTTATGGTCCTGGATCTCGCCTTTTTTATTCAGGAAGGATCCTGCCGTCTTCAGGCTCGCCAGCGTGTTGAAACCGCTGTGCGTCACCAGCGCCTCCGCATCGATCCTTCCGGGAACGACGACGCGTCCGTTGAATGTTCTCGTCATGAAATCTTTCCTCCCGTAATGATCTCCACCAGTTCCTCCTCACCGTAGAAACGTGCTTTGGAATAGTAGCGGAGCTTATTTGACGCTGTGATGATCCGGACCTTGTCTGTCAGCGGGTTGGAAGTATAGGACAGCGGGCACAGACCGCTGACGGTCACGCCCATCTCCTTCAGTCTTGCAGCCTTATCCGGGTATTCCTTCTCAAAACGCGCACGCACGTCCGGCGCCGCGCAGAAGACCGTGGGAATCGTCAGTGTCTTCCTGCCATTCCTCTCCAGTCCCCTCTCCAGACGGCCGGTCCAGTCCAGGATCTGGTCCAGAGAGAAGTGCGGGCAACCGGCGAAAGCCATCTGCGGTTCACCCTCGCTGGTCCAGGCAACCGGATAAGAAGCCTTGACTCTGGCGATCTCCGCTTCATCGATCACGAAATGCTTCGCACCTTCCTTGATCAGGTTCTCTCCCAGATCCTTCGCTTCCGGCGTCAGGTTCTCCACATGATATAGACCAACAGACCCGTTGGAAGCGCTTGCCGCGCCCATATCCTTGAGATAATCCCTGGCGCGCTGGTCCAGCTCCGTTCCGAGGAAGCGGTCCAGTCCGCGGATATAGGGCACGTCTTCCACACATTTGAAGCCGATCGCGCTGCCCAGCAACTGAGGTTCCGGCAGTTGCTCACAGTTCACGTCGATGACCCAGTCCGCCATGCGGCCTTCATCGGTCAGCAGTCCGAATTCCGGTACATAGCCTAGGATGTTGCTCATCAGCTCCAGGATTCCGGAGTTGCGGTTGCAGCGTGCACCGAGGACCGAGTTTGCGTAGGATACCGCGGAGGATTCCGCCCATCCCAGAATATCGCCCCGGCGGGGGATGTTGCCTACTTCATCCATATAACAGGTGCAGGTGTAGGCATTCCCGTCCTTGATACCCATCTGCTGCCATTCCTTCTCCATCCGTTTCTGGTTGGAAAAGATCAGTTTGAACATCATCTTCTCGGCAAATCCCACCGGGACCTGCGGTTCGATTCCGCGGGGGTCCGTGGTGAAGGGCTGTTTGGGCAGAGCGCCGCCCCGGATCAGCCTGTCCATCAGGTCGAATACCGGTTTCCATGTCAAAGATCCGGTCCCGATAACGGCGTGCCCCATATCTCCGGTGATCTTCACCATCCGCTGCGCTCCGAAGGCTTCCCCGTACATAATCAGGGTATTGAGGACCTTAGCCATCTCTTCCCCCTGTTCGCCGCGCTGGATCGCCTGGAGTTCTTCGTTCAGAAGCATCTCTTTCCTCCTCCTTTCGAGCAGGTCTTTCCGTAAATAGATTAAAAACAAACTACCATTGTAATCATACCATGATGTATCGATTTTCAATAGTTTCCACACGAAAAAAGACACCGCCGAAGCGATGTCTTTATAGTCCGTTTGTTCAGTCCTCCAGGAACAGGTCCCTTGTATAGACCTTGTCCCTCACATCCTCCAGATCTTTGTCAAAGCGGTTTGCGATGATGCAGGTGCTCGTTTCCAGGAAATCTTTCAGTCCCCGGCACACCGGGAATCCGTCGAAGGAGTCCACGTCGCCGAGCGGCGGATCGTAGACCTGAAGTTCCAGTCCGCTCTCCGCAAGCAGCGCGGCAACATCCAGAATGCTGCTGCTGCGGTGGTTGTCGCTTCCTTTCTTCATGGACAGGCGGTAGATCCCGATCAGCGGTTTCTTTCCCTCCGGACAGGTGCGCTGAGCAAACATCCGGATCTGATCGGCAATGAACTCCTTTCGCGTCTGATTGGCCGCGACCACAGCGCGAATCAGATCGTTGGGGATGCCCTCAAAGTGATCCAGCAGTTGTTTCGTATCCTTGGGCAGACAGTATCCGCCGTACCCGAAAGATGGGTTATTGTAATGCCTGCCGATACGGGGATCGGTGCATACGCCCCGAATGATCTCTCTTGTATTCAGTCCGCGGGTCTCCGCAAAACTGTCCATCTCGTTGAAGAACGCGACGCGCAGAGCAAGGTATGTATTCGCGAATAACTTGACGGCTTCCGATTCCTCCAGTCCCATCAGACACACCGGCGCGTCCTTTTTCTCCGAAGCGTCCAGCAGCAGCTGCGCGAGCAGCGCGGCGTCTTTTCCCGCATCCGGATCAGACTCGGGGTATCCCACCACGATCCTGGAGGGAAGTCTCGTGTCTTCCAGCGCGTGTGTCTCGCGGAGGAATTCAGGGCAGAACAGAAGCCTGGCAATACCGAAAGTTTCTTTTGCTTCCTTTGTATAACCGACCGGGATCGTGGACTTGATCACGATCAGCGGGCAGGTCTCCCTTGAAGAAAGATCGCGGATCTTTGACATAGACCGGAACACACTGTTCAGTGCAGAAAGATCGAACTGCCGTGTATCCGGATCGTAGTTCGTCGGAACGGCAATAAACACCAGTTCCGCACCGTCATATGCCTGCTCCGGATCGCCGGTCGCCTTCAAATCCAGCTGACGGGTCCTGAAGAACTCCTCGATGCCGGGATCGTGGATCGGCGCTTCTCTGCGGTTGATCTGCTCCACTCTTTCTGGAGAAACCTCAAGCAGTGTGACGGTATGATACTGAGATAAGAGCGTCGCAATAGACAGACCGACATAGCCTGCACCGACAACAACGATTTTCATCTGGTTTCAATTTAGCCTTTCTTATTTGTTGAACCCGAGAGTGGAATTGAAATATTCTCCGCTCCGCGACCATTTTACCAAACCCTGTCCGTATGCGCAACACAGCTCATGAGCGCATCGGAAGCCGTTCCTATCTGACCGGTATCAGATCGAGGAGTCTCCGTATTATTGCCCCCATGAGACAGGATATGGTGATGCTGAGAAATACAGTCAGAATCAGATAAAGCACGGTACCTGACTGCGGGATCAGACGGTCGTAAATCCCCAGGGTCTCCGAGAACATCATCGTGATGACTGTATTGTGGAAAAGATATACATAATAACTGTTCCGCGACATTGCCGAAACGGTCTTCTCCGCCCTGCCCGTGACCGGAACCTTCTGCAGCAGGTAGTACAGCGCCAGCACCAGCAGAAAGTATTTGGGAGAAAGATCCTGCAGACCATGGCTTGCGTCCGGCAGCAGCCTTATCTGGAACAATGACAGGAAGAATGACACGATCCCTGCCGCGATCACACGTTTCTGCCATTTTTCAGGAATTCTGTCGGCAAATCCCCCGACGAAATAAAACAACGGCCATCCCATCAGCGGCATCTCGTATCCCGGATAGATGCCGAGATCCTTGAGGAGAACGAACAGACACTGTGCTGCCAGTACGCCCAGCGTGAGACCTATAGAGTCCCGCAGACGGATATCTTTTACCGCTCTCGCAAAAAACGGTGTCCAGAAAAGAAGCCCAGCCAGTTCGTATACGAACCAGTAATGCGTCGAGGGATAGGTCCGGATCAGCGCCATTACATACGACCCTTCCGTTCCCACCGTATACGTCTCTGCCAGATAGCAGATCCATGAGCAGATCAGAAACGGCAGAATAACTGTGACTAACCTTCTGATGTAGAACCTGAGGGGTTCGGAACTGTTCTTTTCCGTCAGATTGAACTTGCCGCTGAGCAGGAAGTACAGCCCGTTGCTGGCGGAGAAGAGAAGCGTCAGACTGCTCTTGATCCACCATTTCACACCATAGGGTTCCGCAGAAACATGTCCGAGCGTATGGAAAAGAACGACTGCCAGCATCGCCGTCACCCGGATGAAATCAAACCGTATCTCTCTTTTCTTACCGCTCATTCACTTTTCCTTCCGGTTTCCCGGTCTGTATATTTCCGCAGATACCCAGATTTACGCCAGAACGAAGTCCGCTACGTCTGTCGGGACACTGCCCTTACATACGAGCGGATACTCTTCGAATTCCGCTTCTTTTCCGAATCCCCAGAGCGCAGCAAAGAAATCCACGCCCGCATCTTTTGCGCCGATGGCGTCAAATCTCGTATCGCCCACCAGAAGAATCCGTTCTTTCGGGATTCCTGTCCGTTCCGCAGAGATCAGGATTGTCTCGGCCTTGGTGTACCGGATCTCCGGCGTCGGACCAACCACGCAGGTGAACAGGTCGGTGATTCCGTCTTTTGCAAGCGTGGCGTCCAGATTGGTCTGCGTCTTGCTGCTGGCAACGCCGACCTTTACCCCACCGGCAATCAGGCGCTCAACGCATTCCAGCATTCCGTCATACAGTTCACTTCCATCGATCCCGATTCTGGGATAAGTGGAGCGGTACATTCTTTTGGCTTCTTCCAGCCTTTCTTCCGGCACGCCAAGTTCCACACCGAGCGAGTATTCCAGAAGCGGCCCTATGCATCGGTTCCAGTCATAGTCCTCCGGCATCGGAGGAAGTCCCAGCATTCTGAGGGTGTTTTCGTAATTTGCCCGCACGCCGGGGTATGTGTTGTACAGTGTTCCGTCGCAGTCGAACAGAACGAGATCATATTTACTCATATTTCTTTCCGTATTCTGTGATTATCACGGTTCTTCCGGATCGGTTATTAACAGAAGAGCACATTCTTCTGACCGCTATGCCAGCAGGAATGTGCTCCTTTTTATCTTCGGAACAGAATCTCAGCCGCGGCTCTCCATCAGCAGGAGGTTCTTGATGTCGTACAGTTTCTGGGAAAGGTCGACATAATAGCCGTGCGGATGCTCGAAACGCTTGACCTCATCCCACAGGGAGTCCACCTCGCGCACGCAGTACGCTCTGCTCTCCTCCACGGTCGGAAGGTCATAGACCAGTTTGCCGTTCTCATAGACCCGGACCATCAGCTCTCTGGCGGTAAAATCCTCCACGACCTTGCGTTTCCATACCGCATGGGGGTCGAAGATCTCCAGCGGCTGCGTATCGTCGATGGTCTCGTCGTAAACACAGAGCTGATCCGCGATCGCTTTTCCGGTCTTCCGTTCATACAGACGGTAGATCTTCTTGAAATGAGGTGTCGTGATCTTCTCCACGTTCTCGCTGACTTTGATCTTCGGGATGACTTTTCCGTTCTCATCCTCGACTGCGACGAGTTTATACACGCCGCCGAGAACAGGGTCGCTCTTGGCGGTGATCAGCCGCTCGCCGACGCCGAAACTGTCCGCAAATCCGCCCTGACGGATCAGATCGCGGATCAGATACTCATCCAGGCTGTTGCTGACGACGATCTTGCACTCCTGCAGACCGGCTTCATCCAGCATTTCTCTGGTCTTTCTGGTCAGGTAACTGAGGTCTCCGGAGTCGATGCGGACGCCGCATTTATGAATGCCCTTAGGCCAGAGCACTTCCTTGAAGACCTTGATTGCGTTCGGAACGCCGCTCTTCAGGACGTTGTAGGTGTCGACCAGCAGCGTCGCGTTATTGGGATAAAGCTCGCAGTAGGTCTTGAACGCGGTATATTCATCATCGAAGATCTGGACCCAGCTGTGCGCCATCGTACCCAGCGCGGGTGCACCGTACTGTTTGTCGGTCAGTGTGCAGCTGGTTCCGGCAACGCCTGCGACATACGCGGCTCTCGCACCAAGGTAGGCAGCGGATGCGCCCTGCGCGCGGCGTGCGCCGAATTCCATGACGGGACGGCCTTCAGCAGCGCGGACGATCCGGTTGGCTTTCGTTGCGATCAGTGTCTGATGGTTCAGGCACAGCAGCAGGAACGTCTCCAGGATCTGCGCTTCTTCGGCTCTTGCGCGCACAGTGACCAGTGGTTCGTTTTTGAAGACTACGGTTCCTTCCGGAACTGCCCAGATGTCTCCGGAGAACTTAAAGTTCCTCAGGGACTCCAGCCAGGACTCGGAGAAGCATTTTTTGCTCCGAAGGAACTCGATATCGTCATCATCGAAATGAAGATTCTCGATATAGTCCACCAGTTCATGCAGACCGCAGGCGATCGCAAAACCGGCGCCGTCCGGAACGGTACGGAAAAACATGTCGAAATAGACGATCTTGTCGCCGATTCCCGCTTCCCGGAAGCCGTTTGCCATTGTGTACTCATAAAAATCGTTCAGCAGTGCCAACTTCTCGTTAAACATTTTTCCTTCCTCCTATGCAGAAAAGGGGAGCCGCGCGGCTCCCCTCGTTGATCCGTTATTGAGCGTTTCTTGCCGCTTTGATCGCCGCTATTGCATCTTTTCTGGAAAGGTCGATACCCTTGTCGCTGATCTTGATGACCTTGACCGGGATCACATCGCCAACGCTGACGACATCTTCTGTCCGCTCTACGCGATGGTCGTCAAGTTTGCTGATATGGACGAGTCCTTCTTTGCCGGGAGCGATCTCGACCTTTGCGCCGATCGGGAGGATCCGTGTTACTTTACCATAGTACATGGAACCGACTTCCGGATCGGTGACGATGGTCTTGATGATGCCGATGGCCCTTCTGACACCTTCGATATCCTGACCGGAAACATAGACGTGACCGTCTTCCTCGACGTCCACGGCTACGCCGCATTCAGCGATGATTTTCTTGATGACAGAACCGCCCTTGCCGATGACGTCCGCGATCTTCTCTGTGTCGATCGTGAGAGACTCCATCTTCGGAACGTATTTGGACAGTTCCTTGCGCGGTTCGGGGATGGCCTTGAGCATGACTTCATCCAGGATGAAGAAACGGGCCTTTTCGCACTTGTCCAGTGCCTCGCGGATGATATCGTAGGTCAGTCCGTCGATCTTGAGGTCCATCTGGATCGCGGTGATTCCCTTATGGGTGCCGGCGACCTTGAAGTCCATGTCGCCGAAGAAGTCTTCGACGCCCTGAATGTCGACCATCGTCATCCAGCGGTCATCTTCAGTGATCAGTCCGCAGGAGATACCTGCCACCGGAGCCTTGATCGGAACACCTGCATCCATCAGCGCCAGCGTGCTGCCGCACACAGAGCCCTGAGATGTGGATCCGTTGGAGGACAGGATCTCGGATACCAGACGGATGACATAGGGGAACTCCTCGACAGAGGGGATCACCGGGAGCAGCGCGCGCTCAGCAAGTGCACCATGGCCGATCTCGCGGCGGCCGGGTCCGCGGCTGGGACGGGTCTCGCCGACGGAATAGCTGGGCATGTTGTAGTGATGCATGTAGCGCTTCTCGGTCTGATCGTCCAGTCCATCCAGCAGCTGTGCCATATCCATCATGCCCAGCGTAGCTGTGGTCAGGACCTGGGTCTGACCGCGGGTAAACATGCCGCTGCCGTGCGTACGGGGGAGCACACTGACTTCGGCAGCCAGCGGGCGGATCTCATTGATCCCGCGCCCGTCAACACGTTTGCCGTCATCCAGCAGCCAACGACGGACGACGTACTTCTGCAGTTTGTACATGCACTCGTCGATCACACCGGTGTTGTCTGCGTACTGCTCGTCAAACGCCGCGTGCACCTCATCATAGATGGGCAGCAATGCCGCGTCACGGACAAGTTTGTCATCGGTATCCATGGCTGCGCGGACTTTTTCCACTGCCATGTCCTTGATGGCCTCAAAGAGATCATGGGGCACTTCCTGGCTCTCAAAAGGCATCTTGGGCTTGCCGATCTCTGCGACGATGGAGTTGATGAAGCTGACGATCTCACGGTTCACCTTGTCGCCTGCCACGATGGCTTTGAACATGGTGTCGTTGTCCACTTCATTGGCGCCTGCTTCGATCATGACGACCTTCTTCTCAGAACTGACAACGGTCAGCTGGAGGTCGTTGTGCTGATTCTGCTCGTGTGTCGGGTTGATCACGATTTCCCCGTCAACAAGTCCGACGGAAACGCCGGCTACCGGGCCGTTCCACGGAATGTCCGAGATTGCAATGGCGATCGAGGATCCGATCAGGCCGGTGATGTCAGGGGCGCAGTCCGGGTCAACGGACATAATGGTCATGACGACCGCAACGTCGTTGCGCATGTCCTTCGGGAAAAGCGGACGCAGGGGGCGGTCCACAAGACGGGAGGCGAGGATCGCCTTCTCACTCGCACGGCCTTCTCTGCGCAGGAAGCTTCCGGGGATTCTGCCGACGGCGTAGAGTTTCTCTTCATAGTCTACGGAAAGAGGGAAATAGTCGATACCCTCTCTCGGTTTAGCGCTCATGGTGGCGGTGCAGAGCACAACGGTCTCACCATAGCGGGCAAGGACAGCGCCATTGGCGAGTCCAGCCATCTTGCCGGTCTCGACCTTGAACGGACGGCCGGCTATCTCTGTCTCAAAGACACGATAGTTTTCAAACATGTTGTTCCTCCGATTAGTTGTTTCTGATCGGTTTCGCAACGAATCCAACGTTTTTCCCGGAGGAAAAGCCCTCGATTCACTGCAAAACCCGATCGCATTTTCGCTGGATCCCAGCACATTGTATGAAAGGCAGATACGCGGCTGCGCATCTGCCTATCATTCTCAGATTATTTACGAAGACCGAGCTTCGCAATCAGCGCACGGTAACGTTCAACATCCTTCGAACGAAGGTATGCAAGAAGGTTACGACGGCGGCCGACCATCTTGAGCAGTCCGCGATAGCTGTGCTTATCGTGTGGATGAACCTTCAGGTGCTCATTCAGATGGTTGATACGGTTGGTCAGAAGAGCGATCTGAACCTCAGGAGAACCGGTATCGGTCTCTGTCAGGCGCACGCTCTCGATGACTTCCTGCTTATCTTTCAGCATGATTCTGTCCCCTTTCTGTAAAATTCACCTCAATCTCAGTCGCAGGTACTTCTCTCAAGGACATATGCCATACAACCGGGAAAAGGTACGCTTATCGCAAGCCTAAAGATTATAGCATAGGCTTAAAAAACTGCGCAACAGTTTTCCGTCATTTTTCACGAAAGAACTTCGTTTTTTTCTGTAATATACACGTTCTTCAGCGTTTTTCGGTCAATTTTCCCGTTTTTTGTGACCGGCAGCGTATCCGCCCGGTAGAAAAGGTTCGGGATCATGATCGCAGGCAGGACCGTCCGAAGCGATCTGGTAATGGATTTTTCATCGGCAGTCCCTTCATAGACCGCAATGAGCAGATCCTTTTCCTCATCAAACAGGCAGACGCACCTGTCAACATTTTCCACCGCGTCCATTGCCAGTTCGACTTCCTGCAGCTCAATCCGGTGCCCCTGATGCTTGACCTGAAAGTCCTTGCGCGCCTTGAAATACAGCAGCCCTTCGTCGTCATACATGCCGAGATCTCCGGTCCGATAGATCGTTTCCAGCCATTGGCCGTTGAGCGGATTCTGCACGAAGTTCGCTTTTGTATGCTCCGGATCATTGAGATAACCGAGCCCCACTGCGGTGCCCGACACACAGATTTCGCCAAGGATTCCCGGTTCTTCGATCAGGGCGTCCCGCTCGTCGAGCAGAAACACCTTCTCGTTATCGAAATGTCGGCCAACCGGGAGCAATTCCCCCTCTTCATACGCACGGTCCAGGATATGGTAGGTGCAGTTGCATGTAATCTCCGTAGGTCCGTACAGGTTTACAAACATGACATCCGGATAATAACTTCTCCAGTAGTTCAGATGCTTGATCGGCATGATCTCTCCGCTGAACATAATCGTCCTCAGGTGCTCAGGAACTTTGTGAGAAAGGGCTTTCAGCGTCGAAACGATGCAGAGGGCGGACACCGCCCAGACCAGGACCGTTACGCCGCGCTCGGAGAGATGATCCAGCAGTTTCGCCGGGAAAGAAAAGAACATTCTGGGAAGCAACTCGACCCTTGCGCCGAGACAAAGTCCGGAATAGATGTCCTTGACCGATACATCGAAATCGAAAGGCGCCTGATTCCCGAACACATCGTCCTCAGTCAGGCCGAAGGTGTCACAGAACACCTCGATAAAGTCGATGACTGAACGGTGCGGAATCAGCACGCCCTTGGGCTGACCGGTGGACCCGGACGTAAAATTCGCATACAACGGATCCACATCGATCATTTCTCTGCGAATCGTACCGAGAAGATCATCATCGGTTTCCGCTGCCATCAGGTCCTCAAAAGGAATCATGGCTGGCCCCTCCGACAGCTTGTCAGCAACCCGTTTTCCCGCAGCGTCATAGACGATCAGAGAGGGCTGAAGTTCGGCGAGGATCTTTTCCAGCCTTTCCAGCGGATGCTTCAGGTCCAGACAGACATAGAAACAGCCTGCGTAAACGATCCCGAAAAAAACTGAGACCGTTTCCACGGACTTTTCACTCAAGACAACGACCGGCCGGCGTGTACGAGTATATGCTGCACACGCGGTGCCGATGCGTCTGGCGGTCTGAAGCAGCTCGCCATATGTGACGCTGTTCTTCACATCCGCAAACGCCGTCTTGTCGGGAAAAAGCAGCGCGTCCCGTTCCAGATATTCCAGTACGTTTTTCATCGTTTTTGTTCCTTTGTCTCAGACCGGTCCGGAATACTCAGTCCTGCAACTGTGCCGTTCTGGCGTACCGGATGTTGTCCTTCACCGTCTCAATCAGTTCCTCCGCAGAGGAGAACCGCTGTTCCGGGCGGATAAATTCGTAGAGCAGAAGCAGAATCTTCTGCCCATACAGATCCCCGTCAAAATCCAGGATATGCGTTTCTGCTGTCGGTTCCACATCGTCCGTGACCGTAGGACGGATGCCGATATTGGTGATGCTTCTGTATTTTCTGCTTCCAATGACTGTCTGGGAGAGATAGACGCCTCTTTTCGGCGATACGATTTCTTCAGGCAGTGTGATATTTGCCGTGGGGAATCCCATTCCGTGAGCCAGATGATTTCCGTGGATCACGGTCCCTTCCAGCTGATAGGGATATCCCAGCATCCGGTTTACCGCACCGATCTCGCCGTTCCGGATTTTCTCCTTGATCAGGGTCGTCGATACGGCTTCTCCCCCGATACAGACTTCCTCGACCGCGATAGACCGGAATCCGTTTACTGCGCCTAGATCAGCAAGATCCACGGCTGAACCGGAACGGTTCCTGCCAAAACGGAAATCTGTTCCCGAACAGACAACTGCAGCTTTCAGGAACCGGGATCCGAGTATCTGGGCAGAAAACTCTTCCGGCAACAGATCACGGACTTCATTGAACCGCAGTTCAACATAATAATCCACGCCGAGCTCACGGGCATGACGCAGTTTCTGATCTCTTGTAATCAGGTCTTTTGCTCCTTTTCCGTCCGGACGGAGCGATCTCATATCGAAAGTCAGCAATACGGCGGCAAGACCGTTTTTCTCAGCCTCCCGCTTCATCACGCGGATCAGTTCGGCATGACCGATATGCATGCCGTCAAAGTAGCCGACAGCTACCGCTGACCTTCGCGTTTCCAAATATTCTTCTCTCGAACAGATTACTTTCACAAATACCCTCTCAGGCAGTTTCCGCCTGCCAGCATTTTTTCAGATTTCCTTCCCTGTCCACCATTCCGATGCCCAGAAACCGGTCCGTGTAAAAGACACGGACATATCCCGACAGCGAAGCCGCACCGGCTCTGCCTGCGGGAAACACGAATCCGTTGAGGAACAGGCGGGCAAGGTTGTCGTCCAGCGTGACGGCCGGGCAACTCAGGAACGGGATTTCTGGGGACCTCACGAACACCGCCGGATCCTCCGCTCTTTCCAGTTCTTCCCGAGTCACCGCGTCATCCAGTGTAAAACCGCAGGCAGCAGTGCGCTGAAGCGCGGTCAGATGCGCAAAGGTACCACAATCGGCTGCAAGATCTTCGGCCAGTGTGCGGATGTACGTCCCGGCAGAACAGGAAACGGCGATCCTGGCATTTTGAGGACTGAATGACAATGTCTCCAGCCTGGTCACCTCGATCTCCCTTGGCTCCCGTTCGATCTCAACGCCTTTCCTTGCCAATTCGTAAAGCGGCTTCCCGTCCTTTTTGATCGCGCTGTACATGGGCGGGATCTGCATCTGCTTCCCGGTCCGGCTCAGGACCGCCCGTTCCCATAAGGCACGATCCGGCAGAACATCTGTCGTCCTGTCCGGTTTTCCTTCAAAATCCCCGGTGTCCGTACCGACGCCGAAGGCAATATCAGCAATATATTCTTTCCCGGATTCCGGCAGATACTGAAGCAGTTTGGTGGCTCTGCCGAGCAGGACAGGAAGCACTCCGGTCGCCATCGGATCCAGTGTCCCTGCATGCCCCGCCTTTTCCCGTGAAAAAAGCCTGCTGACGGAGCGCACCGCTTCAAACGATGTGCATCCTGCAGGCTTATTCAATATGAGGATCCCGTTCAAGCGTTCATCTCCCGTTTGATGATGTCGATCATCGCGACTTTGATATCGAAAAGGTCGCCGGAGCATTCACATCCGGCCGCAAAAGTATGACCGCCGCCGCCAAAATAACTGCAGATCTTTGCAGCGTTCAGGTATTTCGTGCGGACGGAAATCTTCCAGTTTCCGTTCGGCCGCTCACGGAACGTGATCCCGGCCTCTACTCCTTCCACACTTCTCGGAATGCTGGCAAGCCCCTCGATATCACTCTCCAGGCAGCCTGTCTTGTCCATCATCTCTCTGGTGATGGTAATGAAGCAGATCTTCCCCTCTTCGGTGAATTCCATGCTGTCCAGGACAAGACGCTCGATCTCGATCCTCGCCCTTGCCTTTTGTTCAAAGAAAAGCTGGTTGAGATTCGAGATGTCCACGCCCAGCATTGCAAGCCGGGCAGCGTGCATATGGCTCTCCGGTGTCGTATTGTTGAACCGGAAACATCCGGTATCCGTGGACAGCCCGACATAGATACAGCTGCCGATATAGGGCGTGATGGTTCCTCCGAACTCCTCGATAACATCCATGATGATCTCGGCGCAGCTGGCGGACCGGGCGACCACAAGAGACTCCTTTGCAAATCCGGTGTTCGTCCCGTGATGGTCGATGGCCAGATCGATCATTTCGCCGTATTTCTTCGTGTCTGCGGGAAGCAGATGGACCCCTGCCAGATCGACGGAGATGATATGCTCGGGTTCGAAATCCTCTTCTTCGTAAGCGTCCGTGAGGATGCTGTAACAGCTGGAGAGTTCGCCGGACCAGGTTGCCCGGACAGTTTTTCCTTTTTGTCTGAGTCCGGCGGTCAGCGCAAGCGCAGACCCGATGGCATCGCCGTCAGGAAGGTTATGCGTCAGGATCAGTATCCGATCCATTTCCATCAGCCGGCTCGCCGTCTGCTGGACTGTCAGTTCCTTCGTCATGAGATAACCCCTTCAAAATACTGTCGATCCGATTGTAATAATCCACGGAATCGTCCGGAATGAATTCCAGCGCCGGGATCTTCCGGACCTTCATGGTGTGGGCAAGCTCCGTTTTCAGATATCCTTCTGCACCTCTGAGGACACGGCATGCCTCCGCTGCGGCATCGCCGCCGCTGAGAGAAGCAATGTACACCTTCGCATAGTTCAGGTCGGGCGTGACTTTGACCCGAACCACTTCCAGCATGGAGATCCTGGGATCTTTCATCTTGGAGATGCATAGCGCAAGTTCTCTGCGGAAATCCGCATTCATGCGTTCAGAACGATGAGATGGCATGGCGATTACTCCCTGTACTCTTCCTTCTTGTACGCCTCAAGGATATCTCCCTCCTTGATGTCGTTGAATTTGCCAAGGGAAATACCACACTCGTAACCGGTGGCGACTTCCCTGACGTCATCCTTGAACCGCTTCAGAGAAGCGATATCGTCATCGTAGATGATGATGCCGTCGCGGACGACGCGGATGATACTGTTGCGGGTGATTACGCCGCTCTTGACATAACAGCCGGCGATCGTGCCTACAGAACTGATCTTGTAGACCTGGCGCACTTCTGCGGATCCCAGGTCAACCTCACGGATCTTCGGCGCAAGCATGCCCTTCAGGGCATTCTGTACGTCGTCGATTGCGTCGTAGATGATGCGGTACATCCGCATTTCCACGCCTTTCTCCTCCGCCTGTGTCGTGGCGGTGGAATCCGGACGGACGTTGAATCCGATAATGATCGCGCCGGATGCATCAGCAAGCATGATGTCGCTGGCGTTCACGCCGCCGACACCCATATGGATGATCCGTACACGTACTTCATCATTGGACAATTTTTCCAGAGACTGCTTGATCGCCTCGCAGGAGCCCTGAACATCTGCCTTGATAATAATCGGCAGTTCTTTGACCTCGCCTTCGGCGATCTGGCTGAACAGGTTGTCCAGCGTGACCTTGTGGAACGCGCGGAACTTCTCTTCCTGCTGCTCCGTTCGGCGCTGCTCGACGAGTTCGCGTGCAAGGCGCTCATCTGCGACCGCATTGAACTTGTCTCCCGCCTGCGGGACTTCGACCAGACCGGTGATCTCCACAGGTACAGAGGGGCCGGCTTCCTTGACCAGTTTGCCGTGCTCGTCCATCATCTGGCGGACACGTCCGACAGAGGTGCCGGCGATGACGACATCACCGTTATGCAGCGTTCCGCGCTGAACGAGGATCGTTGCAATCGGGCCGCGGCCTTTGTCCAGTCTGGATTCGATGACGGTTCCCTGAGCAGGACGGTTCGGGTTCGCCTTCAGTTCCTGCATGTCTGCAACAAGGTTGATCATTTCCAGCAGGTTGTCAATGCCCATACCGGTCTTCGCAGACACATTGACGCAGATGACGTCTCCGCCCCATTCTTCCGGGATCAGCCCGTACTCGGTGAGAGAGGTCTTGACGCGTTCCGGATCCGCTTCCGGTCTGTCGCACTTGTTGAGTGCGACGATGATCGGGACATTCGCCGCCTTCGCATGGTTGATTGCCTCGATGGTCTGCGGCATGACGCCGTCGTCCGCCGCAATGACCAGAACAGCGATATCTGTCACGGATGCGCCGCGGGCGCGGATCGCCGTGAAAGCCTCATGTCCGGGCGTATCCAGGAACGTGATGGTCTTGCCGCCCTGCTTGACCTGATAGGCGCCGATATGCTGAGTGATGCCTCCGACCTCTCCTGCCTGCACCCGGCTCTTGCGGATGTAGTCGAGGATAGAGGTCTTGCCGTGGTCGACGTGACCCATGACAACAACGACAGGTGCACGTGGCTCAAGATCTTCCGGTGCATCCGGTGTCGTATCGTCTTCGGAAATGTTCAGCCGCTGCTCGATAGAGACGTGGACCTCGCGCTCCACCTTCGCGCCGAGTTCGTCGGCTACGAGTGCAGCGGTATCGAAATCAATCAGTTCGGAGATGGAAGCCATGACACCAAGGGACATCAGTTTCTTGATGACGACGGTCGCAGTGACTTTCAGACGTGTGGCGAGCTCACCGACGGAGATCTCATCCGGGATCTCGACCTTGAGCTGTGCGTGTCTTGCTTTTTCCAGCTGAAGCCTCTGCAGCTTCTGCGCTTCAGTCTCCTTCTTCTGATACTGCTGCTTGCCTTTTGCCTGACGGTTTGTGAACTTCTGACGGTTGCCGTGCATATTGTTCTTACCGGCGCGGCGGTCATTCTGTTCGCCGTTCTTCTGAGCAGCCATCACGTCGAACTTTTCGTTGTATTTGCTCAGATCGACCTCTGCAGAACGGGTATCCACAACGCGTTTCTCGCGCTCCTGTACCACGATGCGGGTCGTTCCCTGCTGCTGCGCAGCCTTGCTCTCCGCTCTGCGGAGCTGTTTCTCGGCATTTTTGCCGATATTGTGCTTTTCAGCGGGCTTGGCGTTGCCCTGCTTTTTCTGCTGTTTATTGTTCTGGTTCTGCCCCTGCTGGTTCTGGTTCTGCCCCTGCTGCTTATTCTGCTTCTGCTGAGGTTTCTGCTGCTGGGGCTTCTCCGGCTCTTTCTTCGGCTCGGGCTTCTTTGCCTCGGGCACATTGACAAAGTAAGCTTCCAGAGAATTGACCTGATGCTCCTTCGTCACAGAGTTGAAGAAGAAATCCAGCTCTTCCTCGGTCAGCTGACTTGCATGTTTTTTTTCTTCCCCGCCAAAGGAATTCACGACTGTCAGGACATCCTTGTTGGAAAGTCCCATGTCCTTTGCAAGATCGCTCACCTTGTATTTAATAATCATTCAGTTTCCTCCATATCCTTTTCAGCAGCTTTTCGGACAAGAGCCGCAAAGTTCGAATCTGTTACGGCTGCGACGCCGAATTTCCAGCCAAATTTTTCCGCTATCTGGCTTTGAGTCCTCCGCAGTTCAAGAATCTCTGTCCTGTCAGAGCAGTTCATGCGGATCTCTCTGATAGTTCTCTCTGAGGTATCGCTTGCAAAGATCACAAGCGGAGCACCGGACGTCACTGCGCTTTTGGATGCTTCCATCCCGACCTTCAGCTTCCCGGCACCGCGCGCCATTGAGAGCGCGGAGAGCAACGGATCTTTCAATCGATTGCCTCCTCCAGCTGGAGCAGGAGCTGGCTGAGGACATCACTGCTGATTTCACAGTGCAGCGCGTTTTCCAGTGCTTTCTGCCTGCCCGCCTTCTTCAGGCACTCGGCTTTCGGGCAGATGTAAGCTCCTCTCCCGTTCTTCCGTCCGGTCGGATCGACTGAGATCTCCCCTTCAGGGGAGCAGACGATGCGGACCAGATCTGTTTTGTTCTTGTGCTCCCGGCATCCGAGGCACATTCTCTGCGGAATCTTTTTCGGCATTCCTTATCCTTTCAACCGATTACTCTTCGCCGTAATATCCACTCTCGGGACGGATATCGATGCGGTAGCCCGTCAGCTTTGCGGCAAGGCGCGCGTTCTGGCCGCGGTTGCCGATGGCAAGCGAGAGCTGATGATCCGGAACTGTCACGCGGCAGGTCTTCTGCTCGGAATCGAGCATCTCCACACTTACGACGTTCGCGGGAGACAGCGACTCAGCGATAAATTTTGCGGGATCCTCGTTCCAGAGAACGATATCGATCTTCTCTCCGCCGAGTTCCTCAACGATGTTGGCGACACGGGTCCCTCTCGGGCCGATGCAGGCTCCTCTCGGATCCACGTTCTCGTCTTTGGAGAAGACCGCGATCTTCGTGCGCTGTCCAGCCTCGCGGGCGATCCCCATGACCTGGACCGTACCGTCGAAGATCTCCGGCACTTCGTTTTCAAACAGCCTTTTGACAAGACCGGGGTGCGTGCGGGAAATGAGGATCCTCGGTCCGCGCTCATTGACTTCCACGTCCACGACGTAGACCTTGATGTGCTGACCTTCCGTCAGGACCTCGTTGGGCACCTGCTCGTTCTTGGGAAGGACCGCCTCGCTCTTGCCGATAAGCAGCACCGCATTGCCCTTCACGGGGTCGACACGGTTTACCACCGCATTGACGAGTTCGCCCTGTTTGCTCTGGAGCTCCTCAAAGACCTGCATGCGCTCCGCATCGCGGATCCCCTGACGGATGACGTGCTTCGCGTTGACCGCGGCGATACGTCCGAATTTTTTCACCTTGACGGGGATATCAATGACCGAGCCGACCCGCGCTCTGGAGCGGTAAGTCTTGCCCTCTTCCAGAGAAAGCTGGGTGTTGGGGTCCGTGACCTCCTCCACAACTTCTTTGCGGATATAGATCTTGAACGTCTGATCTTCCGGGTCGATATCCACATGGATATTGTCCGATCCGCCGTAGTCCCTGCGCACTGCATGAACGATCGCCGCTTTGATCTTCTCGATCAGACTCTCTTTTGAAACGCCCTTCTCCTTGGACAGGAGGTCCAGAGCATCAAAAAAATCACTGTTACTGGCTGCCATAGTTTATCCCTTCCTGAATAGATCTTTATCATCATTGGCTTTTGAATATGAAATGTCGCTTTTGCTGAAGACGGCAATCCCGTCTTCGTTCCGGAGCCGGATCTCATCTCCGTCCGCAGCTTCCAGAACGCCTACATGGTCTCTCTTTCCGGAGGCATCGGCGCGGATCAGATGCACTGTGATCTCTTCCCCGACGTATCTGGCATACTGCATGTCCGTACGGATCTTTCTCCCGAGTCCGGGCGAAGAAACTTCGAAACTGTATGCATCCGTGAGCGCGGGAATCTCGTCAAGCAGCGGATCGACCGCTCTCGAAACAGCTTCGCAATCCTGGATTCCGATTCCGCCTTCCTTATCGATGGTGATGCGGAGCACGAGGTTCTGTCCCTCTTTTCCGTAGAAGATATCCCAGATTTCGTAACCCATCCCGCCGATTACTGCACCGATCTTTTCCTCAACCTGAACGGCGATCGGTTTTTTCTTTTCTGCCATGGTTCCCTCCGAATCACACGAAAATAACGAAAGAGCGGGTCGCCCCACTCTTCCAGACAGTATTCATTCAACATAGAGAGTCTACACCCATCCGGGGAAAAAAGCAAGACTTTCCTTATCCGCATTCTTCCACACAGAAAAAGACATGCGGGACCGCAGTCCCGCATGATTATTATTCGCTGGATCCAATTAGTTTGAGCTGCTGGGATGCGGCATGTACTGATAAAGGTTCATCGCCAGACTGCGGATCGGCATCGTCTGGAGCCAAACCTTTCCGGGGCCGGTAACTACGGTGTTGAAGAGCCCTTCACCGCCAAGAAGGACGTTCGCGACGCCCTTGACGGTCTGGATGTCCATGGAGCAGGTATCTTCCATCATGGCAATATAGCCGCTGTCGATGACAAGACGTTCACCGGGAGCCAGTGTGCGCTCCTGGACTGCGCCGTCGATCTCCATCCAAGCGAAACCATTGCCGCTGAACCGCTGCATCAGGAATCCTTCTCCGCCGAAGAAGCCTGCACCGGCTTTTCTCTGGAGATAGATGTCCATCTGCACGCCTTCCGTCGAAGCGAGGAATGCGGTCTTCTGCGCGATGATCGGATGTTCCGAGATGTTCAGCGCGATGATGTCTCCGGGGCTGTGCTTTGCCAGCGTCAGTTCACCTGCCGAGTCCGCGGTATAGTGATTCAATGCCAGAGACTCGCCAACGACCATTTTCTTGAACATGCCGCCGAGACCGCCCGTCTTGGTCTCCATCCGGATAGTGGGAGACATCCATGCCATCGCTCCGCTCTGGCATTTGATCGATTCGCCTGCGTCCATATGAAGAGTCAGGACAGTAAACGGCTGATTCTTGATTTCGTACCTCATAGTGTTCTGTTTCTCCTTTATTTCAGTTCAGGTCCGTAAAGCGGACAGATTTGCAGTGATTTGTCATTTCCCGAGGAGGATGGAAATCGTTCTTCTGAAACCCTCCTCCAGAGCATAATTCGGATCCCATCCGAGTTCACGCAGTCTTGTTTCATCCAGCACAGCGTCCTGGCTTTTGGAAAAGCCTTTCCGTTCCAGCTCGTCGGGAAGATCGAACACGACAGCCGTTCCAGCGATTCCGGCGGCAGCATGAGCCATTTCCGCGATCGTGGTGACGGAATTCCGGTTGGAGACGTTATAGGCTGTCCCTTTTTCCCCGCGGAAGAGAACGCAGATGATGCCGGAGACCGCGTCTGCACTGTAGCAGTAGCTTCTGCGCTGTTCGCCCTTGCTCTTCAGTACGATATCTTCCCCTGCCATGGCCTTGCGGATGAACTGAGCAGCGACTTTATTGTCTGTCCCGGTCATCGTCGGTCCATAGATATATCCGAGTCTGGTGATCACCGCATCCACGCCGTACTGTTCCGCATAACTGCGGCACAACAGTTCCGAGATCCGCTTGCTTTCCGGATATCCGGAACGGATCGCGTTGAAGTCGATCAACCCATACTGCTCCTCCGTACTGACGGTCCCGTCCGGCATTCCGCCGTAAACTTCCATCGTGGAGGTGAACAGCACGCGCGTGTCCGGATGGCGGCGCGCATATTCCAGCACGTTCGTCGTGCCGAGAATATTTGTCTGGATCGTTTCCACAGGATAGAGCGCGTAAGTGCGGGGATCCGCATTGCTGGCGGCATGGATGATGAGGTCGAAGGAAAGCCCGTCGTCCAGCGGCTTCGTAATATCGCCCGCCAGCAGGATCAGATCCGTTCTGTCTGCGGCATAGGAAAACCGTTCCTGCAGTTTTCCGAGCCCGCGGCTGAGCGCATACACCGTATCCTGTCCCCCGCCGTTCCGATTATTCCACAGGAACGCGTCCACCAGCAGTGAACCGATCAGGCCGGACGCTCCGGTCACCAGGACCGAGCGGGGTCGGTCAGTCCGTCCGATATAGGAGGCGATCTGTTTCAGGTCTTCCTCATAGAGCGGATGCGCGACATTCAGCATCTTCGATCCCTTTCCTCAGTGCAGCCAGGATGCCTTGCGCGAGATCAGCAGTGCGTTGAAGATCTCAAGATCATCCGGCGTGGTCAGTTTCAGGTTTTTCTCCGAACCGAGGGAAAAATACAGTGTCTCGCCCAGTTCGATAAACATGGTGCAGGTCGCGACTGAAGCAGTGATCCCCCGTTTGAGCGCTTCCTTGTGCGCCCAGACCAGTTTTCCCAAGCTGGCAGCCTGCGGTGTCTGCGTTGTCTTCAGATTGTCTCTCGGAACCATGCCTGTGGAGGACTCTCCGTCAACGGTGCTGAGCATAGCAGCCGTACACGGGACGACCGAGATAGCGTTACCCTTGGTGCTCGCAACGCGGATGCAGTCGGAAATGATCTCCTCGGAGACCATGGGGCGGATCGCGTCATGGATCAGGATGATGTCCTCGTCCTGATGTCTCGTTGCGATATCCATAATGCCGTTCCGGATCGAATCCTGTCCGTTGGGTCCGCCAGGCACGATGCTTTCCAGTTTTGTGATCCCGAACTGTTTGCAGTAAGCGGCAAGGATCTCCTGCCACCCCTCGATGCACACCACAACGATGGCACCGATGTTGGGATGACGCTGGAACGCTTCCAGCGTGTAGATAATCACAGGTTTGTCATTGACACTCAGGAACTGCTTCGGGATATCCTGCTGCATACGCTGGCCGGAACCTCCGGCAATGACCAGTGCGATATTCATTATGCTTTACCTCTTTTTATGAATTGGTTTCTTTCTCGTATAGTTCGCCGCGGATATCGACATGGCGGGTCTTCCCCTGTGCCTGCGGGAACTGGACGTCACCCAGATCAACACGAGCCAGAAGATGTCCGGAAACACGGCTGTCGATCGGCAGAAGTTCCATATACCGTTTGCTGTACAGGTGAGACAGATAACCGTCATATCCCGCGGGGATCGGTGCGATCATGTCCGCGAAGGGAACATCCACCACGTCCGTCATCCATTCCAGACGCATCGCGCCCTTCTTGATGTTCAGCCCCATGGTATCAATCACATACTCCGCGTTTTTCTTTTTTTCATAGAACCGGGTGATCCGGTCGAACATCTTATGGAACCAGTTCCATCCGATGTGCCGCATCACAGGAAGCGCAATCAGAGACAGCCGGTAATGGACGTTCTTCCGGGGAGAGTCCCACCATTTGATGTTCATCACCCTCGTCCACATGGACGTCAGACGGATCTGGAGATTCTGGAAAAACCGGTTGTTCGAAGTCCGGTCATAGACAAGAACATCGATAAAGACACCGTCGTTGATCCGGAAATGGCTGGAATACTTTGTGGAAAAATAAGTGTCGTTCAGCCGAATCTTGTCGAAATGGTAGTGGCTCTGACCGACGCCGTTCGCATCCTCATAGGTATAGCATTCCGGCAGTTTCTCCGGGACGATCTTCCGGAACCGTTCAAAGTCCTCCCTCAGCATGCCGATATCGATGTCATCGTCCCAAGGGATAAAGTCCTGATGACGGACTGCGCCGAGGCAGGAACCGCCTGCGAGGAAATACTGAATCCCGTTCTCCCGGCAAATCCGGTCGACCACCTTCAGCATCTCCAGTTCCAGTTTTTTGAGTTCCTCCAGCCGTCCGTTATAGGAATACAGGAGTCTGGACATGTCATACGGGATGCCGAACTCATAGCAGCCCATCCGGTAGAGGATCTCCGAGACCGGTTTCCACTCCAGTCTCCAGCGGAGATTGGCCAGTTTCAGGGAATCCAGTCCGTGATAGACAATCTCTCCAGGCACGATCTCCGCCATGACCAGTTTCAGACGTTCCGAGAACTGGCTGTGCAGCGCTTCCTTGACTTCCATAATTGTGACAGGATCTCCGGATGCCTGATAGATGTTGCCGATTGCCGTGTTCCGCTCTCCGACGACCGTCAGCGCGGCACGCAGGAAATATCCCACATTGAGCATCGTGAACGAATGCCGCGCATCCTCCGCGGAAATCGTCACGGTCCCCTTTTCTTTTGCTTCCCGGAACATGCCGGTCATATCCATGGCCTGAACGCCGTTCAGGTATTCCGGTCCTATGACATTATCGCAGCGAAGCATACTTGCCGAACATCCATGATCCCGGACCTGCGTCCGAACGGTCTTTTCGACCTGAAGATACCATTCTTCCTGCCACGTCCGCTCTTTTCCGGCAAGATAACTGTCGTATTCCCGTTCCGCCAGTCTGGTGACGCCGGGCGGACAGGATTCGACCATCGGCACCACCGAGCAAACGACCAGCTGCCCGGATGCGCCGCGGAAACGGGTACACCATGAATCCAGAGAAACGAGCAATTTCTTCTTTGCCTCCGGATCCCGGAAACGTTCATCCATGCAGTCCGCAACGAAGAAACATACGCCTTCCGCCGGGAAATGATCCGCGTCGGTCTCCTTCACCTTGATCTGATCGCTGAGAATGTTCCGGTTGAAGGAACAGTCTTCTTTATCCGCAAAGAGTCCGCTTTTTCCCCCGGAAGGAACCAGTTCGGAAAGCGCCGCAAGAAGATAGTCCCCCAGCACGCTTCCGTTGCGGACGACGACACCCTTGCCGATCGGGGCGTATTCCCGAAGTTTATATTGCTGTGCCGCACTCTGATAACTGTCCAGCACGATCTCATTCATCTGATTGATCATATTCCCTCTCTTCTTTCCGGGACCCGAGGTTCAGTTCCACCAGGCTGTGTACCTCCCGGTGAGACGGGTCTTCCGGCGTCATATATCCGCTTCCGTAAAGCACAGTCAGCAGATAGTCCGGATTTTTCGCCGCCCAGTATGTCCGTCCCTCAAAAGGAACAGGCTGTACCGGGAAGATCTCACTTCGGAGGTAAGTCTCCCCGAAATAATGGCCTCTGCCACAAGAAACCGTCACATACTTGGATTCCGGATTTCTGCATTTTGACTGCCAGTCCTCGCAGCGGCGGAACCAGATATTGCGGTCCTTCCGGTCAGAAAAAATCTTTCCGATCGCAGCCTTCAGGCGGACCGTCTTCTCCAGCGGACTTCCTTCCACATAGGAGAGCAACCGCTCTTTTTTATTGTACATACGCACACAGGACGCAATCAGAAAAAGCGCCTCGTCCGCGACGCCGTTCAGCACCCTGACGATCCTGCTGGAATACATGTCTTCCAGCGGAAAGACATCGATGAAAAGACCCGCACGTTCAGGCTCGTTCTCAAAGATTTCCACGTATTTCGTGCCTTTTTTCCGGAATTTGGAAAAAGGAAGGTCGCAGGCATCACTGGTCTCCAGACTCTGGATCCAGTAACGGTCCGAAAGTTCCCTGTCCACACATTCCCGCAGTCTGTCATAGTCGCTGCGCGGCATGATCAGGTCGATGTCGTCGTCCCAGGGAATAAAGCCCTGGTTACGGACCGCACCGAGGGCGGTCCCACCGGTCAGGAAATAACACAGACCGTTTCTCTCACAGAGTGCATGAAAGTCATCCATCATCTCCAGCAGCGCCTGCTGGACATCACGGATGTCTTTCTCGTCCAGTACCCGAAGCCGTTCGTTCCGGTTCGCGTACCGCTTCAGCTGAGAAAATGTCTTCAGCACGGATCCTCCCCGTCTGCACAGGACACAGAGCCGTTCAGCAGCTGCCTGGCGAGCGCAAGACCGCGCGCGACGACCTGATCCATATCGTAATACTGATAGGAGCCCAGCCTGCCGCCGAACAGGACCCTCTGCCCGTCCGCCAGTTTCCGGTATCTCCGGTACAGTTCATTGTTCTTTTCGTCATTGACCGGGTAATATGGCTCACATCCGTCCTTCCACGGAACGCTGAATTCTCTGGTGACGACCGTTCCCGGGATATCATTCCCCCGGCGGTCTTTCCCGAACATGAACCACTTGTGTTCGATACTCCGGATCCAGGGCACATCAGAGTCCGTGTAGTTCACCACCGCATTACCCTGATAGTTATCCGTATCGAAATGTTCCGTCTCAAAACGCAGTGACCGGTATTCCAGTTTTCCGAAGCAACAGCCGAAGAACGCGTCGATCGGACCCGTGAACAGCACAGTGTCCGCCATCGCATCAAGTTCCTCCCTGCACGCCAGATAATCCGTATTCAGGCGGACTTCGGAACCCTCCAGCAGGCGTTCGGTCAGAAAGGTGTATCCTTCCTCTGGAATACCCTGATGGTGTGCGTTGAAATAATTGTTGTCATAAGTGAACCGGACAGGCAGTCTCCGGATAATGAATGCCGGCAGTTCCTTGCACGGCCTGCCCCATTGTTTTTCGGTATAGCCACGGATCAGTTTCTCGTAAATATCCGTTCCGACCAGCGAGATTGCCTGTTCCTCCAGATTGGAAGGCTCATCGATCCCTGCTTCCCTCACCTGTTCCGCGATGATCCTCCGGGCGTCTTCCGGACGGGTCACACCCCACATCTGATGGAAAGTATACATATTGAAAGGCAGCGAGAACAGTTCTCCTTTATACAGGGCAACCGGACTGTTCGTATACCGGTTGAATGTGACGAAACGGTTCAAAAATGCCCATACTTCGTCATCATTCGTATGGAAGATATGCGCACCGTATCGGTGGACCATAACGCCGTTCACTTCTTCCGTATAGGCGTTTCCTCCGATATGGTCCCTTTTTTCGACAACGAGCACTTTCTTTCCTGCATCCGTCAGTTCGCGCGCCACAGTCGCTCCGAACAGTCCGGCTCCGGCGATCAGATAATCGTAATGCATCCCGTTATCCCTTCGTATTCCCAGTAACGCTCTCCGCCAGCAGATCGGGACGGCTCTCCCTGAGGATCGCCACTGCAGCATCCACCGCGGGCTGATCCCCCTCGCGGATATAAGCCTCGACCTGCTTGACCTGTTGCTGATGTTTCTTACCCTTCTGTTCCAGTTTCCGCCTCTGGAAAGCTTCCGCCATCTCACGGATCTGTTCGTCCGATCTGGGAGCTTTCTTCGTATTCATGAATTCCTCATAGGCGTCGCAGCAGGTCTGCACATCTTCCGTGAATGTGACCTGCCTCCCGTGATCCAGCCACAGGATCTTATTGCTCAGTTCCCGGATCTGTTCTATGGAATGAGATACCAGGATCCCCGTCACACCGGAAGCGAGGATCTCCTTCATTTTGTTTCCGCTTTTTTTGCGGAACGCGCCGTCGCCGACGCTGAGGACCTCGTCCAGAATGAGGATGTCCGGATTGACCAGACAGGCGATGGAAAAAGCAAGCCTGCTCTTCATTCCCGAGGAAAGCTGTTTGAAGGTATGATCCTGAAATTCGCCGAGTTCAGCGAACGCGATGATATCGTCGTATTTCTCGTCCATGAACTCCCGGGTATATCCCAGCATCGCACCGCGAAGATAGGTGTTCTCCCTGACGGTCAGATCTGCGTCGAATCCGCTGGTCAGTTCCAACAGCGCAGCGATCTTCCCGTTGGTGGTCACCGTTCCCTCCGTCGGGATCATGATTCCGGAGACCGCCTTGAGGAGCGTGGATTTCCCCGCGCCGTTCGAGCCGATGATACTTAACATGTCACCGGCGTTCAGTGAAAAAGTAACATCCTTGTCCGCCCAGAACTCCTTCACATGATACCGGCCGGTCAGTCTGCGGATCACATATTCTTTTAATCCGATGTTCTTGAAATCGCCGGTGATATACCGGATCGAAACACCGTTCACTTCGATCACTTTCTTCATAGGATCACCGCCGTCAGACATAATACAGGAATTTATGATTGAACTTCTTATACATCCAGGCTCCGATCAGCAGGAGAAGGATGGCGTAACCCGCACACAGCAGATGATAGTTCAGGGACGGGACCGATCCATCGATTACCACGATCCGGAAATACTTGATATTGCAGTAAACGGGGTTCATCAGGAACAGTCTGCGGATATTAGCCGGATAACGGTCGACCTGATAAAAGATCGCCGACAGGTAATTCAGCAGTGTCAGAAAGATATCGTACAGATAGGAAGTATCGCGGAAAAACACATAGAGCGCGGAAAGAATCAGGCCGATCCCGATATTCATGACCACGAGGCAGATAATCGGGTACAGAAGACACAGAAATTTCAGCGTAAACGTAACGTGATCCAGAATGCAGAAAAAGAAGAACACGAGCAGCGTCAGGCAGAAGTTGATCAGCGCAGAAACGTTTTTACTGAGCAGGAACAGATACTTCGGCAGTTTGATCTTGGTAAATACGTTCGCATTGCTGACAAGGGCATTCATGCCGCCCCGCGTGGATTCACGGTAATAGGACCAGACAAGCGTTCCGCAGAACAGATATGTCGTGTAATGCTCCATATCCCGTCCGAAGAACTGCGTGAAAACCAGGCGCATGACCAGAAGGTTCAGCAGCGGAGCGAGAACGCTCCACGCCATTCCCAGGACAGTGCCTTTGTATTTTTGCTTGAAGTCCCTCTTTACGAGTTCTTCAAACAGAAACTGGTTTTTCTTCAGTCTTTCAAACATACTATCTCCTGTTTCCGCCAAGAGTTCCGCGGATCTTCCGCCATACGAAGCGTGTTCCTTTGACCAGCCAGTTGACTTTTTCCGTTTCGAATACAGGCACCTCTTTATACCGGATGCGCTGCCGATCGATCCAGACATCCAGCAGACGTTCCGATACAAATCCGAACACCCTGGCATCGTAATCGGAATAGGACGAGATGTCCAGCCTTTTTTCCAGTTCGAATAGGATCGGGAAGAGCCACTCGCAGTACAGATCCATCACATCTTTGCGCATGATGAACATATTGAACCGGTGTCCTTTTGTGCTCGCCATCACTTTCTCCCATGAAGGCACATAATCCGGACAGGTCTCCTTCAGGATCTTCAGCGTCTGCTTCAGGTCCTCTTCGTGATGCGCATGCACATACTGGGAGTAGTTGGTTTCAATATAGTAATTGCGTGGTTTCGGGAGGATGACATTGCTGTCCTTCAGCCAGTCCTCGATCTCTTTTCCGCTGGCTGGACCTTGCGCTCCGGGGAACAGCCTTCTGTAATGGCACAGTCCGACTTCATCCGCGTCGAGATTCTTCCATGCCCAGTACAGAGCTGTCAGCTCGCAGAACGTCCGGTTCTTACCGCTGATGGAATCCCCTTCCGCGTCCGAGGCGTAGGGCAGTCTTTCATGGATGGCAGCGCCTGCCTGCACCGGAAGATAACAGGGATCTTCTGGCATCGGATACATCTTATGGGTCACGACCATGATCTTAGTGCTCATTGTTGATAAACCCGCCGAATGCAGTCTGGAACAGGATCCTGATGTCCAGCATCAGGGACCAGTTCTCGATATACCAGATATCGTATTTCACTCTGTCTTCAATAGACGTATCTCCGCGCAACCCATGGACCTGAGCCCATCCGGTCATTCCCGGACGGACCTGCTGCCGTACGAGGTAGAGCGGCACGGTCTCCTTGAACTGGCGGACGTAGAACGGAATCTCCGGACGCGGGCCGACAAGGCTCATGTCCCCGAGAAACACGTTGAACAGCTGTGGAAGTTCGTCGATGCTGTATTTCCGGATAAAGGAACCGAAAGCGGTCCGTCTGGGATCTGCGTCCGTGCTCCACGCGGAGTCCTGTTCCGCATTGACGCGCATACTGCGGAATTTCAGCATCTTGAACGGCTTTTTGTCTTTGCCGACACGGTCCTGGGCAAAGATGATCGGACCGGGGCTGGACAGTTTGACGCCAATCGCCGCTGCGATCATCAGCGGACTGGTCAGCAAGATCAGCACGAAGGATCCGACGAGATCCACCGCCCGTTTCAGCATGGCGTTCCAGCCCTTGCTCAGCGGCGTTGACCGGAGGTTGACCAGATTGACTTCGCCCACGGTATCGATCACGGGATACTTCGGATAGAATTCGTTGAAGAACGGGATCAGCTGGACCTCGACGCCTTCTTTCTCCGCGGCATGCAGGACCGCCTGCATGAACTCCGTCTCATGAGGTTCCAGGGCAACGACGAGCTGATCCGGATTGACGGCATCCAGGATCTTTTCCAGATCCTCATAACTGCCGAGACATTTCCCGAGCCCGTCCTTCTCCCAGCCGACATATCCCTCGACCTCGAAGACGGGCAGTTCCTGACTCTGGACCGCATCGATATACTTTCTGGCAACATCTCCGTTTCCGACGATTACGACATGCTTCTTCGCGGCAAGTTTGTCCCAATAGCGGCTGAGGATCACCTTTTCAGCCGCATATCCGCCTTCCAGCATCAGCGTCGAGATGAACCAGAACAGGAACAGAGCAACACGGGAGAAGTCGTTGCTGTGAATCAGGAACAGCACCACGACGAGCAGAAGAACGCTGATCAGATTGACGAAAAAGATCGTCGAATAGTTCTGATCGGTCCTTTTTTCCCCGGGATGCTTCCGCTCTCTGAGCGCGATGAGCACCGCGCTGACAATAAAAGCATATAAATATACCGACAGCGACATGACCGCTCCGGTCATGTTCGCATTGTCGGTACCATGTAAAATACTGATCCTGAGCCAGACAGAAATACGGTAGGACAGCCAGATGAGACATGCGTAAATGAAAACGCATGCCACTGCCAGCCCCTGATTGCTGTTTCTCTTCACACCCATCAAATGACCACCAATCCCCGGTTATAGTCCGGACCATTAAATTATTATAGTATAATCCGCCGATTGGTTCAATTTTCAGAATGCCCAGGATGCCCGAGTCTGTTTTTCCCTTATTCGACCAGGAAGGCGAGATAATGAGAAACGAACAGATCTCCGATCAGCAGAACAAGCGTGACAAGAAAAACACTGAGGATCACGCGCTGCTTTCTGTCCCTTCCGCTCTCTTCCCCTCTGCCGTGCACAAGCAGAAACCAGAACGGGAAAGAGGGAATGAAATAGCGTCCCTGGATTCCCCAGATCGACGGATCGGAGAGACTGGTCCAGGAACAGGCCTGAAGGAAAACGGCGGAAAAGAGCCCCGCCTGCATCAGCAGGTTCATCCATCGCTGTGCGGATGTCGTCCGGGTCTCACTCTCATCGCCGATCAGCGCGCTGCCGATCAGGACGGCAGCAAACACCGCAGAAAAGATCATCGGCAGGTTGGTCTGCCAGGACAGTCTCGTCCCGAACAGATCCCGTATCCAGGCCACCCAGTCTTCGGAGACCGTCCGTGCGAAAACGTTCCACCCTTCAGTGGGATCCTTCAGAAGATATCTCAGGCTGTAGCGGGAATAACCTTCCCTGCCCCATACCGCGTAAATGAGTTTCGCGCCATATCCGCTGAGATAGAGGAACACGCCGGACACCGCGGCAGCTCCCGCCATGCCGGCGATGACCCATTTTCTGGTCTTTCCCGATAAGGTTCCATAAGCAGTGCTCCACGGAAGGACCGCATACATCATCAGCAGAAGGATATAGGCTTTGCAGCATGCCAGCAGAAGCAGAATGATCAGCAGCCCCGCCCAGTCTTTTCTGCGCAGTCTTTCCCCCGCGCTCAGTTTCCCGTCCAGCATCGTCCAGAACGACGTTGCGAGAAGGGACACGGAAAAACAGAAGCAATCCTGATTGACGCTGATACACTGGTTGACCATCAACGGCATCAGTGCCCACATCAGCAGGAACGTTTTCCCTTTAGCCGCAATGCGCAGGGACAGCCATCCCAGCAGCAGATACAGAAGGATATTCATTCCTCTGGCAAGGTAATAGGTTGTGAAAGCATTCCGTCCGAGCAGTCTGCCGGCGGTGATCCCGACGGCGGGCAGCAGGTACACGGCGCTGTTTCCCGCATGTCCCTGATGGTCCGTTTTCACCATCTCCGTCGCACCGGCGGAGCGTCCAATCTGATAAACAGACAGATAGATCCCTTCCAGGTTCGGAATCGCCCATCGGTAATCGATAATCGTCCTATCTTCTTCCCGGATCGTCTTCGTCTTTTCTCCAAGGATGCGGTTTGAGATCCTGTATGCCTGAATGTAGTGATCGTTCTCGTCGCAGACCGTTCCCGGGTAGAACAACATGGAGAAGATCAGGCACAGAGGCAGCGCGGCCGCCAGGAATATCCGGTGTACCGGAGCTCCTGAACGGATCAGCGTCAGCCAGATCAGCAGAACAGCGATGCAGAAGATACCGAGTCCCCAGTAAAGAACGGCAGCGAATCTCGGTCCGCCCGTGGCAAACAGTGCGGTCCCTCCGTTTCTCGACGCGACACGGACGACAGCGTCCGCCGTGAGACAACGGATCTGCAGATCGTAAGTTGCCCTGCCGTCTTCCGTGACGGCACCGTCAAAGATTCTAGTCAGTGCTTTTCCTTCAGGAACCGTGATGACTGTTTTTTTCCGTGTTCTCGTATCCGTGTTGAACAGCGAGATCTTCAGTTCAGCCTCTCTGTCGCTTTCGGTGTAGATTGACAGATCATGAAGCGCCTCAAAGGAGACGAACGTGTATTTCTGATCCTTTTCTGCGCTCAATTCCGCTGAGCAGTCTGCCTGAAGGCCGACTGCACCGACATAGACATTCTGCAACAGGAAACTGCTGTAGCCATTCGTCCCCAGAAGCATGACCCAGGCCACGATGAGCAGGGCAAACAAAAAAATACCGGCAGCAAGCAGCCAGTTTTCTGTTTTTCCGGACAGTTTTTTTATCATTTTCCCTACTTCCCGCGGAGGAGTTTCTCTTTTTGCATATTGTATCAAAAACAACTGTGTTTGTCTGTCCCGCTGCCTTCAGCCGAGGGCCTCACCTGTCCCGCCGAAAACCTGTACGAAGTCATAGATCTTTCCCACCTCGACCGAACCTACACTGAGAGACGTGCACTGCCGGGGCAATGAGCTGATCGTGATCTCCCCGACCCCGTCCTCGATCAGGACGGGCAGATAATAACCTTCCGAGGCGTCCGGCAGGAACCAGGCATCGAAATCCTCAGTCGGATAAAGATACTCCGCCGTTCCTGTCACCGCAATCAGTCTGTTTACGGTCAGTGTGCGCAGACGGTCGCGCGTAAAGGAAGATCCGTACCTCACACAGACGTCCGCGATCAGTGGCATGGAACGTTCCGCCGCCGTCAGCCGGATCGTCGTTTCCGTTCCGCTGACAGGCAGGATCTCCGCAAAGACCTCGGTCTGGACCTCATTGCTTTCCGTAGTCCGGACCAGATACCGGCAGAACGTGTTGGCAAACGAGAACCGGTAGTGATCCGCCACTTCCCTGTAGAAGAACCAGTTTGCGTTGCACGCCCAGGCTTCCCAGCGCGTGAAATCCCGGTTCAGGATGGAGACATAGTCCGGTTCCATCTTCCGGAATGTTTCCAGATATTCTTTGCGGCTCCCATTTCCGAACACGTGCGTAATGTAGTCGTACCTGGTGGGCTGCATTGTCCCCTTCATCACCTCCAATGCGGAACCGTATGTGGAGAACAGCGTTGCACTGCCGATTTCCCTGTATGCGGCGTTCAGATCCGGGTACCACGCATAGCAGTTCCCGTCCAGTGCCGCGATATAAGCATCATCCGGTTTCCCGTGTTCTCCTGCATAGGAAAAGCTATTCCAAGAGAAGACGACTGCGACGGCAAGGATCAGGCATCCTGAGGCATACAGCAGACGGCGCAGCGTCGTTCTTCCCTTATCGCCATTCAACAAAGCAAACAGAAGCCGGAAAGGAAGATAACACGCCATCAAATACGTGTAGACGATGAAGATATTCGTATATTGTTCCTCATATCCGTTCTTCAGCAGGTTGAGATAGAGGAAGACGAAACTCGACGTCAAGAGCATAACATGTCCCGCCGCGATTCTCTCCGCCCGGTCTTCCCTTCTGAAAAGAAAGATTATCCAGACAACAAGGCTCAATGCGCAGACCACGATGGGCATCACGCATTCTCCGCTGAAAGGAGGATACTGCAGGATCCCGAGCCGCTTCCGGTCAAAGAATACGCCATCGTACCACCAGAGGAAATCGGTCACGGCGAAAGTCTGCCTGAACCAAGCGGATACCTTTCCCCTTGTGACCAGCATCATCACGGTAAATACCGTCGCCAGCGTTGAGAAAACATAAATCAGGGTACCGAAAAGGGTGTCCCTGAAACCCGTTCTTTTCAGCATGAGCAGGAAAAACAGGAATGACGCCCCGACGTAAGCCGCACTGCCGTTATCATTCGCCCAGAGGATCATCAGTCCGCCGAACGCCCCAAACAAGACCGGTTCTTTCCAGAATCTTCCTTGTTCCCTCTTCCAGTTCAGTTTCGGGCTGAGACTGTAGAAAAACACCAGGTAGAGAGCAATTACTGCCATCCGGGTAGGCCTGGAAGAATTCCCGGGAAGGAACAGGACCGCAAATCTGGAGAAGATTCTGTCCAGGAACATGAAAATCCGGGACAGCAGCGGAGTATCAGAGATCAGGGGCAACGCCTGCACCGAAGCAAATAACAGGATCACCAGCATCAGCGCAAGCGAGATCCCCGCTGCCGCAGTCCTTTGTTCCGTAAACAGGTACAAAATAGAGGCTGTCAGGAAAAAGCCGGCAGCCCAGCCGACGGCAGTCGTGGAAAAGATGCTGTTTGCGAAAGAATTGCCGATCACGCTGAGTACGGCACCGTTCAGATAGAGGATACCCTGCCCGAGCACAATCGGGAAATCGACGAACGGGGTCTGACCCGCCAGAAGTCTGCGGAACATGTTGTAATGCTGCCAGTCCCCATTATATGGTGTGTAGGAGATATCCGTCCTCGCTTCCATGCCGACAGAGACAGCGATCAGAAGCGCCGCCGCCACGAAGCATGCAAACAGGATCCGTCCGATCCTCTTTGTCCGGTTTGATTCCATTCCCGGTGACTCCCTCCAGTTCTCTTTTTCTCCGACTATTCTACAACATTCTCTTCCGCTTTGCGCATTTCCTCGCGGTTTTGTGTCTGACGGAAAGAAAACGAAAGCCTTTCCCTCGGGAAAGGCTCATTTTTATCAGTGTTTCAATTTCTTTATGAACGATCTTGCCTTTTTGAAAGCCGTACCGATCCAGTAACTGCGGCGGTAGAACGGAATGGGGTACGGAAAACAGCCTACCAGTTCCCTCTGCTTCCTTCTGACCTCCGCATAACTGCCGAAAGAGACCGAAAAATCCCTTTCCGAATCCGGTATCCTTCCGCTCCTCAGGTCGAAAGGCTGTCTGTCTGTTCCGAACGCGGAGAAATAGTCGTGGAACTTATGCCCGTTCCCCTCAACTTTGTCCGAAACCTCACACCAGCAGCTGGGGATGTTGTATGCGTCTGCCGTGATGACGCCGTGAAGACTGGTCGAGATGATCCGTCTGCACTGAGCAATCTGCCTGATGACCTTCTCGGGTTTCTGTTTCACATTGATCAGCAGTGAATCCGGATACTGCTCCTTCAACTGAAGGATCCGCTCATCCTTTGAATCATAATGGTGGGGAACGATGCCGACCTCGTATTTTTTCTTCTGAGGAGGGACAAGATACGGTGCCAGAAGCCCGGGATCCCCGAGGACGCAATGCACCTCCTCGCCCATGAAGTCAGACAGCTGTTTCCTGGAGATCTCACCGCGCAGCGCTTTCACGATGAATGGCCGGACCGGTGTATGATCTGTATCCTCATAGTCATACATGAATCCCGGTCCCCAAAGGTACATGGGCACGTCCCTGAGAGCGTCTTCCTGTCTGCGCACATCGTTGATATGCATGTTTCCCCGGTCAATGATCCGGTCAAGAAGACTGCCCACCGCCGTCATTTCCGCGGTAGTGAACTCCTCCCTTTCGGCCTCATATCCGAAACGGCGCAGGATATTCTCGTTCAGAAGATCCCCGAAATTTGAAAAGCCCTTGAAATAATAGAGCCTGACCGACCCGGTCTTTCCTTTTTCAGTCATGGAGACAGTTTCCTTCTTTGAAAATATTATTAACGCAATCAGAATTTAAGATATACGAAAGGGTGTTCCCCGGTAAAGGCAAGGCACAGGATCATGCCCAGCTCCACGAAAAACCAGGTCAGTCCCCCGACTGTTTCCAGATTCATCAACGGAGCGGAATCCGATAGTGGAACGCCTTTTTTCTTTGATCTACTGCCGGCTGAAACCGCATGGACGGCGAGGAAGAGCGCCGACACGGCTGTCCAGAGGTAGGGCTGACGAAGCCCGTCCTGAAATGTCAGGATACTACAAATCACCCTCCATGCTTCCGCCAGATCTCCCGCACGGAACGGAATCCAGCTGAAAGAGATGAACAGAAATGTCCCCGCTGTACGGAAGATTTTGCCAAGCACATGTTCTGTTTTCGCTGGGAATAACCTCTCGGCGCAGAGAGCCAGACCGTTGACCGCACCCCACAGCAGGTAATTCCATCCTGATCCGTGCCAAATGCCGCAAAGCAGCATGGTGAGGAAAAGATTCAGACACTGTCTGGCCAAGCCATGCCGGTTCCCGCCCAGTGGGATATAGATGTACTCCCGGATCCATCCGGACAGGCTCATATGCCATCTGCGCCAGAATTCCGATACAGAATGGGCGGAATAAGGGAGATCGAAGTTTTTCGGGAGCTCGTATCCCAGACACATGGCACATCCTGCTGCCATGTCCGAGTATCCGGAAAAGTCCAGATAAATCTGAAGTGAATACGAAAAGACCGCCCACAGGATCGTCAGCCAATGGTAAGCGGCCGGTATGCGGAACACATCTCCCACGAAGACCGCCAGTCTGTCAGCAAGGACGGTTTTTTTAAACAGGCCGAAAGCAAAAATCTGGATTCCCTGAAGGACTCCCTCCTTAGTAATCCGCTTTTCAGGCCGGATCTGCGGCAAAAACACAGATGCCTGAAGAATCGGACCGGCTTCCAGTCTCGGGAAAAAGCAGAAATACAATGCCAGCGTCCAGAAATCTCTTTCCGCCGGAATCTTTTCCCTGCGCACATCGACAAGGTAACCGATCGCCTGGAACGTGTAAAAGGATACGCCAACCGGCACGATAAACCATCCCGTCTCTCTTCCGCCGAATAGTTCTGACAACAACGGCATGAACTGTCCGAAATGTCTTAAGAATGCAAGAACACCCAGCGGAACGAGCAGTCCCACCAGAAACACACCTGTTTTCCGTGCGTTTCTGGCGCACAGATATGTGGATATCGTCACTAGCAGCAGCGGCAGACACAACCGATAATCTGCCCATGCATAAAAGAAATAACTGGCGAGGACCAGAAATACGGTTTTCGTCCTGAAAAACCCAGCCCGGTCCGCCATTGCGGAGGCAGAGAATACTGCCAGGAAAAACAGCAGGAAAGGCATCGAAGTAATCGTCATTCTGCCTCCTCCTTGAGAAGCAATGACAGCTCCTCAGCCATCATCTCAAGTCCGTATCGATTCAGGTGTCCATTTC
>JAEEGL012155440.1_pt1 | contig 40003 bp, 44 predicted proteins | sample 9134231 | NCBI WGS metagenome assembly JAEEGL01 (sample SAMN16246548, study PRJNA631951) | gut metagenome | biome: gut microbiome; feature: rumen; material: fiber-attached | host: Bos | place: Iran: Karaj | collected 2018-10
GGCTGCATGGCGCAGTTCACCGTCATGCCGTTGCTGGCATGGGGGCTGGCTAAAGTTTTTCAGTTGGACGAAGCGTTGGCGCTTGGCGTGATATTGGTAGGCTGCTGTCCCGGCGGCACGGCATCGAATGTCATCACCTATCTGGCGAAAGGCGACCTTGCCTTGTCGGTCGGGATGACCGGTGTCTCCACCGTGCTTGCCCCGCTGCTTACCCCTTTGCTGACATGGCTACTGGCAGGGGAGAGCATCCATGTGGACGTGGCAGGCATGCTGCTGAGCATCCTGTGGGTGGTCATTCTGCCTATCGTATTAGGTCTGGTTATCAAGAGCCTGTGGCCCAAGTTCACGGAGAAAGCGATGGATTATCTTCCGGCTTTCTCATCGGTCGCTATCGCCTTTACGGTCTCTATCGTCATCTCCGCCAATGCATCCAAACTGCTGGCAAGCGGTTTCTTGATCATCCTTGTAGTGATGTGTCACAATCTCTTCGGGTTGGGGCTGGGCTATCTGATAGGACGACTGACAGGAATGCCCGAACCCAAGAAACGGGCCGTCTCCATCGAAGTAGGCATGCAGAACTCCGGTCTTGCCTCTTCCTTGGCAACGCTCCATTTTGCCGCATACCCGATGGCAACCATCCCCGGTGCCATCTTCAGCGTGTGGCATAATATCAGCGGCGCGATAGTCGCCTGGCTATATACCCAAAAAGACAAGAAAGGTTTATAAACTATGAAATCGAAGAACCCTACGAGACCGTGAAAACCAAGTGGAACAAATGCTGAAATAAGGTACAGAGGAAGCCAAGTGGGCAGTACAAAAGAAAATATCCGAAAAATGGCAGATTCCCTTGCATATTTCAGAAAAAAGCAGTACCTTCGGACTCCGCCTTACTCTGTAATTCCCCCGAAGTTACGTTCGCAAAATCCTGCAAATAGCAAATTTATGCAAGCATAATTTGCATATTCGGATTTTTTGTTGTATCTTTGCAGCGGGATTTGAGAAATTTATATATTGCAACACAACTCAATGAAGTGCGCAATCGTATATGAATAAATCGTAAATGACATGGTGTACGAGCAACTGAAATTAGACAACCAACTCTGTTTCCGGCTTTACACGGCTTCGCGGCTGGTAGCCGGAGCGTATAATCCCTATTTCGAACCATTAGGGATCACTTATCCGCAGTACTTGGTGCTTCTTGTGCTTTGGGAGAAGGATCAGCAGCCGGTGAACGACATTGCGAAACGGCTGCATCTGGAGACAAACACCGTGACACCGCTTCTCCAACGGATGGAGAAAGCCGGATTTATCGTACGCAAACGCGGTGAGAAAGACACGCGGCAACGCATCGTGTCCCTTACGCCGAAAGGTATTGCCATGCGCGAGCAGGCAAAAAACATACCGGATGATTTAAGCAAACAAGTGCTCCAACATGTGTCGATGGAAGAGATAACAAACATAATTCCGTCATTGGACAAACTAATAGAAGGATTACAACAAACCAATAAATAAAACCGTATTATCATGAACAACTTATTCAGAGGAGCCGCGCTCTTTATCGGCGGCGCATTGGTAGGCGCAGCAGCAGCCATGTTATTGACTCCGAAAAACGGAGAAGAAGTGCGTCAACAGATTGCTGATTATGCCGAGGAGGCAAAGAAACACATGCAGGACTACTGCGACCGGTTGAAGCAGGATCTGGCAGAAGCCAACGCGGCAGAAGAGCAACCGAAAGAAGAACCTGTAAAAGAGGAAGCATAAGTATGGAAAACGAGATTTTAGAGCAACTCAAGAACGAGTTGACCGATTACGGCAAATCCATGGGTGAAGTGGGACGGCTCCGCCTTATCGGTATCGTCAGCCGTGTATTAGGCTTGTTCCTGCTGATCTTTACGCTGGTGTTATGTGTGCTGGCATTATTCTCCTTCGGTGCCGTAGCGGCGATTGATGCGATGTCTGCATACATGCCTGTCTGGGCTGCGGCTCTGATTATAGGATGTGTGTATATTGTGCTGATTATCATTGCTATCGCGTTCTATAAACCGCTGTTTATCCATCCGTTTATCAAACTGCTGAGCAAAGAGATTCAAACGGAAGAAGAACTGGCACTCAAGACCATGGAGGCGGAACATCAGGCTGAGCTGCAGAGCGTGCGGATGGAATGCCATGTGGAGAATGCTACGCGGGAACTGAATTTCTATATGAATCTGTTCAGCCGCGTGTGGAACCTAATCACCGGCAAGATCCGTAAATAAGTATGTTTAGTCGTCTCTACGGGGTATTACTGCCGTTCTTCGTCAGTTTCCTGTTGGCTTATGTGCTGGACCCGATTGTGGTGTTTATCCAGACCAAATGCCGTGTGCGGAACCGTGCGCTGGCAGTGGTCGTGACACTGGTCCTGGCGGTAGGAATAGTAGCCGGGGCTGTTGCGGCATTGCGTAAGCCTGTAATGGATCAGGTCAATACTGCATGGACGGGATTCCAGAACTATATCGCAACATTCGATATCAACCAATACGTATCTGCCGAGACTCAGGAGAAACTGCTGCAATGGCAGGAGAACTGGGACTGGAAAAGCGTACTGGCTAATCCGGAACTGACCACCTCAATCAAGGAACTGCTGCCGAAGATCGGCAACTGGATCACAGGCGGACTGAGTTGGGTGAGCGAACTGTTGGTAGTCTTCATCGGATTTATGTACCTGATTTTCCTGATGATTGATTTTCCCAATATCCGGGCGAACTACAGCAGGTATATCCCCCGCAAGATCCGTCCGAGAGTTGTAACGCTCATGGGCGATATTGACAGGAATATGAACGCCTATTTCCGCGGTCAGGCGATGGTGGCAACCTGCGTGGGAATACTGTTCGCTATCGGTTTTACCATCACCGGCATGCCGATGGGTATTGCGATGGGATTGATCATCGGTCTGCTGAATATGGTACCCTACATGCAGGCATTAGGTATTCCGCCGTGCATCGTGTTATGTCTGATTCAGTCGGCTCAGACCGGGCAGCCGGTATGGCTGACATTATTGATGATGACGGTTGTTTTTATCGTAGTACAGAGTATTCAGGACATGGTGCTGACGCCTAAGATCATGGGAAACGTGACCGGCATGAGTCCGGCTGCTATCCTCCTCAGCCTCAGTATCTGGGGCGCGCTGTGCGGTGTGATCGGAATGATTATTGCGCTGCCGATAACAACACTCATCATCTCTTATTACGACCGCTATGTGGCGAACCGGGGTGTCAGTTCCCGTGCCCACCAGGCGGAGTATCGCGGACGGTTACGACGGCCGAAAGAGAATCAACGGTAGATCAGGTAGCCGGCAAGACCGGCAAGAACGATCAGTAGAATAGGGTGGGAAACAAAAGACAGACCAGCCCCAAGCCCCTTCCTAACCGGAGGGGGCGTTTTATTTACAAGCGGTTTCGAGATTTCCGGCAGAATAGTGCAGAAAGCCACTAATGCAAAGATAATCCACGAAGCAGTATCAATGAAATTAGCGGGTTTGATGAGCATGAGCGCAGCAGAAGCAATGAGTCCGAGGACCGTGAAACGGAGCATTCGCAGCGTTTGTGAGAAATACGGATTGTCATGAAAACGCCGGTTGAGCCAGAAATACGCCCTGCAAATAGACAGCATAATAATCAGACTCGGCAGGATGATAGCGGATGTAGCCAAGACACTTCCCCAGAATCCAGCGGTGGTATAACCGACGTATGTAGCACAGTTGATACCGATCGGACCGGGCGTAACCTGGCTGATAGCAACAATATCGACGAACTCCTGCTGGCTCATCCATCCGTATTGTTCCACTTCCATCTGGATCAAAGACAAGATAGCCAAGCCCCCTCCGAATCCGAAGAGTCCGATCTTGAAGAACGATATGAAGAGTTGCAGATAAAGCATTTAGAAATTACGAATTAAAAATTACGAATTGCGCTTTATGATCCATTCGGTGAAGAGCGTAATGACAATTGTAGCGAGAATGACCCATACGGGGTTGACATGCCCAAGCCAAATCAGCAAGGCTGCGGCAATCGGGATAAGGGAAGTCAGCCAACTGATCTTAGCCGCTTTCGCCATTTTGAAGAGCGGCGCAGCGATGAGCGCCACTACGGCAGGACGAATACCTTTGAATGCTGCTTCGACGGCCGGCAGTTCTTTCCATTCGGAGAAAACCATCGCGATAGCGAGAATGATCAGGAACGATGGCAGGACCGCCCCCAATACGGCTCCGCAGACGCCTCTCCATCCTCCGATCCTCCATCCGATGAAAATAGCCGAATTGACGGCGATGAGTCCCGGTGCGGCTTGCGCGAGAGCGATCATATTGAGAAACTCTTCCTCGTCAATCCATTTTTTGCGCTCTACCACTTCCCTCTGTATGAGCGGCAACATAGCATATCCTCCACCCAAGGTGAAGGTGCCGATTTTCAAGTATGTATAAAAGAGTTGAAAAAACAAAACCTTAATGAGCGTACATTTTCAAGACGTCGAACACGTGTTTCTGAACTCGTAAATGAGTCGTAATCGAGTCGTAATCGAGTCGTAAAAGTCCCTTATTTGTCTGCGAGCTGTTGTTTGACGAATTTGGCAAGCATGTTGATAGCCGCGTTATTATGTCCTCCCTGCGGCACGATGACGTCCGCAAATCTTTTACACGGCTCGATAAACTGTTCGTGCATGGGCTTGAGGACTCTTTGATAGCGGTCGATGACAGCCTCTGCTGTACGTCCTCTCTCCACCACATCGCGTTTCATAACACGTATGAGACGGTCGTCGGCGTCGGCGTCCACAAAGATTTTCAGGTCCATCTGCTCGCGCATCTTGAATTCCCGCAGCGCCATGATGCCTTCCACAATAATCACTTCTTTCGGCTCTATATGAATCGTCTCTTCCTGACGCGTGCACGTGATATAAGAATAAATAGGTTGTTCGATGGCTTGTCCCTCTTTGAGCATCTTGATATGCTTTGCGAGGAGCGGCCAGTCGAAGGCATCGGGGTGATCGAAGTTGATATTCTGGCGCTCCTCAACAGGAACATTGCTGCTATCTTTGTAATAGGAGTCTTGTGGAATAACAACGACTTCTCCTTTCGGAAGACGCTCGATCAGTTTTTTGACTACCGTAGTTTTACCCGAGCCGGTACCGCCCGCAATGCCGATGATAAACATAATGCCATTTACGATTTGGTCATTTATAATTTGTTCATTTCGGGGTACAAAGGTACTACAAATCTTGCATATATGCAAATTTTTAGGCATATAAATGTTTTTTTTTACAAAAATCTTGCATATTCGAAAATTTTATAGTAAATTTGCAGCGGATTTTGAAAATCAACATAAATTAACAAATTTATATGCATATGAAGAAAGGTTTATTTCTTAGCCTCATTGCTGCAGTGGTAATGCTGGCATCATGTAACAAATCGTTACCGAAACCCGATGAGATTACCGTAAATCCGAGCCCTCTGGAGAAGGTCGGTAACAAAGTAAACGCAGAGATTACCGGTACATTCCCGGAGAAGAAATTTGCGCGGAAAGGTGTGTTGACCGTTACTCCGGTGCTGAAATTCGAAGGCCAAGAGGTATTAGGCGATCCTGTTACCTATGTAGGTGAGAAAGCAAAAGAGAACGGCAAGACCGTTAATTACAAGAACGGCGGTACTTACAAACAGAGCTGCTCGTTTGATTATGTTCCCGCAATGCGCAAATCGGAGCTTTACCTCCGTTTCGAAGCCAAAGTAGGAAAGAAAGTGATTGAGATTCCTGATCTGAAGATTGCAGACGGCGTAGTAGCTACTTCCGAATTGGCAGACGCAAAAGACAACAAGACCGCCGGAACTCCGGACAAGTTCCAACGCGTTATTCAGGAGTTGACCGAGGCAGACATCAAGTTCCTCATTCAATCCGCAGAGCTCCGTTCGGCTGAGACCAAGAGCGAAGGTGTTAAGAACCTCCAGGCAGCTATCAAGGACGCCAAAGAGGCAGAGCGCAAAGAGATCAGCAAGATCGAGGTAGCAGGTTATGCATCTCCTGATGGTGGCATGAGCCTGAACGAGAACCTGGCTAAAAACCGTCAGAAAGCAGCAGCTAACTTCCTGAAGAAAGACCTCAAGAAGAACAAAGTGAACACGGCTATCGAGTCGAATATCACTGCTGAGGACTGGGAAGGCTTCCGCAAAGCGATGGAGAACAGCAATATGCAAGACAAAGACCTCGTTCTCCGTGTTCTGTCGATGTACAGCGATCCTGAGGAGCGCGAAGCACAGATCAAGAACCTGAGCGCAGTATATGGCACAATCGCAGAGGAGATCCTGCCGGCACTCCGCCGCAGCCGTCTGATCCTGACAACCGACCTGATCGGTAAGAGCGATGACGAGATCCGCGAGATTGCCAAGAAAGACGCTTCCCAGTTGAGCGTAGAGGAGTTGCTTTATGCTGCTACTCTGACCGAGGACAAGGCTGAGAAACTGGCTATCTACAAACAAGCTGCAGACCAATACAACGACTACCGCGCATGGAACAGCATGGGCCAGATCTACTTCAGCAACGGAGATATCGCAGAGGCTCGTCGCTGCTACAGCAAGGCATTGGAGATCCAGCCGAATGATCCGGACGTGAACTACAACGCAGGTGTTGCTGCTATCGCAGACGGTGATCTGGCAAAAGCAGAAGAGTATCTGGGCAAAGCAGCCGGAACGAAGGCTAACCTGAATGCCGCTCTGGGTACGCTGTACACCGCTAAGGGTGACTACAACGCAGCCAAGAAAGCATACGGAGAGACCGCATCGAACAACGCCGCTGTTCAGCAGATCCTGGATGAGGACTATGCAGGTGCAGCCAAGACTCTGGCAAACGTTAAAGAGCCGAATGCAACGACCGCTTACCTGAAAGCTATCGTAGGTGCCCGCACCAACGACAAGGCAGCTGTCTATGAGAACCTGAAATCGGCTATCGCACAGGATGCAAGCCTGAAGGCTCGTGCAGCTCAGGATATTGAGTTCGCTAAGTTTGCAGAGGACGCAGAGTTCCAAGCAATCGTTAAATAATGTCGGTATTATTTCCGAAAGTAAACAAACCCCGTGAGTGGGACTATCGCCCCATTTACTACGATAAGGATAAGGAGGCGCGCAAGGATAGAAAACTTGCGCGTCTTCATCACGGGTCGTTCCGAGAGGAGCATGAGAAGAATATGACAGAGTTGCGCAGGAAACGTCCGTCGCGGCTCTTGTTGCTGATCGCTCTTCTTGCCATCCTGATTTTCGGGGTGTATATTTTATTATAGGAAGACCTATGATGACATAGGGAGATCTATGATTTAAGAAAGAGCATGGATATCATTCATCTATTACCGGACTGCGTAGCTAATCAGATAGCGGCAGGCGAGGTTATCCAACGTCCCGCGTCGTGTCTGAAAGAGCTGGTGGAGAACAGCCTGGATGCGGGTGCTACCCGTGTCCAAGTGATTGTCCGTGACGCCGGTCGCACACTTCTGCAGGTAATAGATAATGGCACGGGCATGAGCGAGATGGACGCTCGTCTGGCCTTTGAACGCCATGCTACAAGCAAGATCCGCGAAGCGCAGGATCTGTTTTCTCTGCGTACGATGGGTTTCCGCGGCGAAGCGCTGGCTTCTATATGCGCCGTAGCCCAAGTAGAGATGACGACCCGCAGGGCGGAAGACGAAACAGGAACCCTGATAGAGATTCATGGCTCGGATGTTGTCCGCCAGGAGCCGTGCGTTTGCCCGGTAGGAACGAATATCAAGGTGAGCAACCTGTTCTTCAATGTGCCTGTGCGGCGCAAGTTCCTCAAGACGGATCAGACCGAGCTGCGCAACTTGTTGACGGAGTTCTATCACATCGTGCTGGTTTATCCCAAGGTCTCGTTTACCTTTGTGCATAACGACGAGATCCTTATGGAGTTGCCGTCCGGAACGGAGAAACAACGCATCGAGGCGGTGTTCGGCAACCCGAAAAGGAATGTCTATACCTCGTCATTCGTGGATATCAATACGGAGACGGAGTTGGTGTCGATCCGCGGATTTGTGGTGAAGCCCGAGAGTGCGACCCGCAAGGCCGAACAGTTTTTCTTTGTGAACGGCCGTTATATGCGCCATCCGTATTTCCTGAAAGCGGTTCAGACGGCTTATTCTGGAATGCTGGCTGCGGACTATCAGCCGTCATTCTTTATCTATTTCGATATTGCTCCGGAGGCTATCGATGTCAATATCCATCCTACGAAAACGGAAATCAAGTTTGCCGACGAGCAGACTATTTTCCAGATTCTGCTGGCTTCAGTCCGTGAGGCGCTGGGCAAGTTTACTCTTGCGCCGCAGATAGATTTCGATACATCGGGACGCATAGATATTCCTCAGCCGACGGATTCGCATGTTTCCGCTCCCCGCGTGACGGTGGATCCGACATACAATCCTTTTCATTCCCGGGGAGCTGTTTATCCCGACAAGGCTCCGACGAACTGGGAGAGTCTCTATGAAGGGCTGAGCGCGGCGAAGCCTCTTAGTGATGCGCCTGCGGTTCATGACGAACTCCTGCGACCGGAAGAGGCTGAGTGCTGTCCGCTATGGCAATACGGAGGCAGATATATATTGGCTCCGAGCGCACAAGGACTGGTGCTGATCAATCAGCATCGGGCTCACATGGCGGTGCTTTACGCTCAGTTTATCGAGCAATTGGAGCATACACAAGGAGCGATGCAGCAGTTGCTGTTTCCGGAGGTGCTGACATTGCCTCAGGATGAGATGATATTGCTGGCACAGATCCTGCCTGATTTGCGCGCAATTGGTTTTGATATGGAGCAACTCAGCCCTGACAGCTATTCGGTTCTGGGCGTTCCGTCGCAGACCGCCTCACATTCTCCGCTGCCGGTTTTGCAGCATATCCTGCATCAGGTCCGTGAGCGGAGCGCAGACACCCGGCGCGAATGGCGCGAACAGATCGCTCTTGCGCTTGCAGAGCAAAGTGCTATTCCCTACGGCAAACAGTTGACAGAGGCTGAGATGCGCGACATGCTCATGAAACTCGTTGCGCTGCCGTCTTATCGCCGCACGGCGGACGGAAAGGTGATCGTTTCGTTGCTGACTGACGAGGAGATAAACAAACGATTCTAAAGACCTTGCCCCTTGAAAGGAATAAATCATAATAGTATGAAAAATATTTATTATTTATTATTCATTATTCTTTGTATTGCGGCTTGTACACCCCAGGAGGCGCATTTGACGATTCTGCATACCAATGACACTCATTCCCAGGTGGAGCCCAAAGATAACGGTCAGGGCGGGTATGCCCGGCGAATGGGGCTGATCAAGCAGGAAAGGAAGACGGATCCGGACTTGTTGCTGGTGGATGCCGGTGATTTCAGTCAAGGGACTCCGTATTTCAACCTCTATCGCGGCAGAGTGGAGATAGACGCGATGAATTATATCGGCTATGATGCCGCTACGCTGGGAAACCATGAGTTTGATAATGGTCTGGACTCTCTCGCCATGGTGCTGAAACAGGCGCAGTTCCCGATCGTATGTGCCAATTATGATTTTACCGGCACGCCGGTAGAGGGGTTGGTCCGGCCTTATACGATAGTAAAGAAAGGCGGATTGAAGGTCGGTATCTTCGGGCTTGGATGCAATCCCAAAGGAATTATCTCCGACCGGAATTTCGAACCCGCCCTGTATCTGGAACCGTACGCAGTAGCCCAGAGGATGGCGGACACATTGCATGCGCAAGGATGCGATGTGGTGGTTTGCTTAAGCCATATGGGAACAATGGGCAAGGCCAAAACAGATGCGTGCGATTCTGTCATGGTAACATGCACTCGCGGCATCGATGTAGTGATAGGAGGTCACACCCATAAGTTTTATGACAAACTTCGCGTAGCGAACTTGGACGGCGACAGCATTCCATTGTGCCAAATGGGCAAGAGTGGAGTCTATTTGGGCAAGATAGTGTTAGATTTAAGTGACAAAATAGAAAAATAACGCAAAAAAATTTGCTCATTTCAAAAAAAAGCAGTAATTTTGCACCGATTTTGCGGAATGCGCGTATATCGAAGATTACGAAAATTAAGAAAAACATATATTAATTAAACATTTAGTATTATGGCAGAAGTTGAAGCAAAAGTAAAAGCAATCATTGCTGATAAACTTGGTGTAGAAGAGTCTCAGGTAACACGTGAGGCTAATTTCCAAACAGATCTGGGTGCAGACTCCCTGGATACAGTGGAGATGATCATGGAATTCGAGAAAGAGTTCGGAATCGAAATTCCTGATGAGGACACTCAGAAAATTGCTACCGTAGGCGACGCTATCGCTTATGTAGAGGGTAAATTAGCGAAGTAATTCTCTTTACACATTGGTCTGCGAGTTTACGGGAAAACTGTAAACTCGTATACTTTTTTATATCACATTTTGTCATATATGCAGTTGAGACGAGTAGTAGTAACTGGTCTGGGGGCGTTGACGCCGGTAGGGAATTCGGCACCGGAGACTTGGCAGGCATTGGTTAACGGAGTAAACGGAATAGCTCCGATTACTTCTTTTGACGCCACTCTGTTCAAGACTCATTTTGCCGGCGAGGTGAAGGGCTTTGACCCCTCCCCGTTAATGGACCGCAAGGAGGCGCGTAAGATGGACCGCTATTCCCAGTTCTCGGTGTGGGTGGCTAACGAGGCGCTAATAGACAGCGGTTTGGATCTGGAGAAAGAGGATCGAAGCCGCGTAGGTGTTATATGGGGAAGCGGAATGGGAGGCCTGCAGTCCACCGAGGCGGAAATCATTGATTTCGCCAAAGGGGACGGAGTACCGCGTTTTAACCCGTTCATGATCCCGAAAGCCATTCCGAGCATTGCTGCCGGTCAGATTTCTATTCGTTTCGGCCTCGGGGGACCCAGTTTCTCGGTGTCCACAGCCTGTTCCTCTTCTTCCCACGCGGTAGGATCCGCATTTGACCAGATCCGGCTTGGGCATGCGGATGTACTGCTGACAGGCGGTGCCGATGCAGATGTCACATACACCGGCATAGGCGGTTTTAACTCGCTGCATGCGCTCTCTACCCGCAATGACTCGCCCGAGACGGCGAGCAGACCCTTCTCCAAATCACGAGACGGTTTTGTGTTGGGCGAAGGAGCTGCATGCCTGATCCTGGAGGATTATGAGCATGCCAAGGCCCGCGGCGCAAAGATATACGCAGAGATAGTGGGCGAGGGTATGACATCCGATGCTTATCATATGACAGCACCGGACCCGGAAGGCAAGGGCGCAGAGAGAGTGATGAGGCTGGCTATCAAGGATGCGGGTCTGCAGCCGGAACAGATTGATTTTATCAATACGCACGGCACATCCACCCCTCTGGGCGACGTGACGGAGGTAAAAGCTATCCAGCGCGTGTTCGGCGATCATGTGTATGAGATGAATCTTGACTCAACGAAGTCTATGACCGGACATCTGATCGGTGCGACGGGCGCCGTAGAGGCGTTGACATGTGTCATGGCTTTGAAAGACGGTATCATTCCGCCTACCATCAACCATGATCCGGAGGATGAGGATGAAAATATCGACTACCGCATCAATTTTACATTCGGGAAAGCCCAGAAGCGGAATATAAAATACGCCCTGAGCAACACGTTTGGTTTCGGTGGTCACAACGCGTGCCTGATATTTAAGAAATGGGAAGAGTGACCCTTAATTCACTCACATTAGTCTAACTAAAATTAAGGTATTATGATTACAAAAATTGGAGAAAACGCAGGTCTTCTCTGGAATGCCCTGCAGAACGGTGCACAGGGTCTGAAAGCCCTCAAGAAAGCTACAAAACTGAAAAACGAGGAGCTTTACCTGGCGCTGGGTTGGCTGGCTCGCGAAGGTAAGATTACCTTCACGGAGGCTGAAGCTGACATTATCATCGCATTGGCTTAATTATGGTAATCGCGATCGTAGGCGCCTCCGGCGCCGTCGGACAGGAATTGCTGGCTGTGCTTGCACAGCGGCAATTCCCTCTCTCCGAACTACGTTTGTTCGGCTCGGAGAGGAGTGCCGGCACTAAGTATGAATTTTGCGGCAAAGAGTACGAAGTACAGTTGTTGCAACACGGCGACGCCTTCCGGGGCGTCGATATTGCTTTTACTTCCGCGGGCGCGAGCGTCTCGCGTATGTACGCGGAGGACATCACCCGCTACGGCGCGGTAATGATAGATAACTCATCCGCCTTCCGGATGGATGACGATGTGCCTTTGGTCGTTCCGGAGGTGAACGCCCAAGATGCGTTGATCCGTCCGCGGAACATCATTGCTAATCCTAACTGTACGACGATCCAGATGGTGGTGGCTCTGCAGGCCATAGAGCGTTTGAGCCATATCCGACGCGTGCGTGTGTCCACGTATCAAGCGGCTTCGGGAGCAGGGGCGCAGGCAATGAAAGAGTTGGAGACACAATACCGTCAACTGCTGAACGGAGAGGAAGTGACGGTAAACAAATTCGCGTATCAGTTGGCGTATAACGTCATCCCTCATATCGATGTCTTTACCGACAACGGTTATACCAAGGAAGAGATGAAAATGTACAATGAGACGCGCAAGATCATGCATTCGGATGTCAAGGTCAGTGCCACCTGCGTACGTGTGCCGTCGCTCAGGGCGCATAGCGAGAGCGTGTGGGTCGAGACAGAGCGGCCGGTCAGCGTGGCGGAGGCGAGAGAGGCATTCTCACAGGCTCCCGGGTGTGTGCTCATGGACGAACCGGAGAACAAGGTATATCCGATGCCGCTGTTCCTGAGCGGCAAGGACGAGGTCTTTGTCGGTCGTATCAGAAAGGATCTGACGGACGAGAACGGACTCAGTTTCTGGTGCGTGAGCGACCAGATCCGGAAGGGCGCAGCACTCAACGCGGTACAGATAGCGGAGTACCTGATACAAAATGCTAAATGACCCGATGCTAAATGACCCGATGGTAAATGACCCGATGGTAAATATCATGGCTCCTGTCGGTTGTTGGGAGAGTCTGGCTGCGGCGATACAAGCCGGAGCCACCTCTGTCTATTTCGGTATAGAGCACCTGAACATGCGCGCACGCAGTTCGGTCAATTTTACCACAGAAGACATGGCTACAATCGTGGCCACATGCCGTGAAGCGGGCGTAAAGACCTACCTGACGGTCAATACGGTCATGTACCCCGAGGATCTGCCTCTGATGCGCGAGATAGTGGACAAGGCGCATGCCGTGGGCGTGGACGCTGTTATTGCAAGCGACATCGCGGTAATGCAGTACGCTAACAGCATCGGTCAGGAGGTACACCTCTCCACCCAGCTTAACATAGCGAACACCGAGGCGCTGCGGTTCTATGCGCAGTTTGCGGATGTCGTTGTCCTGGCGCGCGAACTGAATATGGAGCAGGTCGCGTCTATCTATCGCGACATCGAGGAGCAGCATATATGCGGACGGAGCGGGCAGCCTATTCGCATCGAGATGTTCTGTCACGGCGCATTGTGTATGGCGGTCAGCGGCAAATGCTACCTGAGTCTCAATAACTACGGTCTCTCGGCTAACCGGGGGGCGTGCGTGCAGGTGTGCAGGCGCGGTTATACCGTCAAAGACAAGTCGTCTGATCTGGAACTGGACATTGACAACCAGTATATCATGTCGCCGAAGGATCTGAAAACGATCCATTTCCTCAACAAGATGCTGGATGCCGGCGTGCGGGTCCTCAAGATAGAAGGGCGCGCACGAGGAGCGGAGTATGTCTCTACGGTCGTGAAATGCTACAAAGAGGCAGTGGAGGCATGGCAGCGCGGCGAGTATGACGACGACACGGTCATTGAACCGAAGATAGCGGACTGGAACGAACGGCTCAGCCGTGTCTTCAACCGCGGCTTCTGGGACGGTTATTATCAAGGTCAGCGGCTGGGCGAATGGACCCATTCCTATGGCAATAAAGCAACGCGCAAGAAGATCTATGCCGCCAAATGCACCAATTTCTTCAAGAACCTGAGCGTGGCAGAGTTTGTGCTTGAGGCCGTGGACAGCATAGAGGAAGGGCAGGAACTGCTTATTACCGGTGAGACCACCGGCGTGTACGAGTGCGTCGCACATAACATGCATGACGACCAAGGCAAACCTACCGCACGTGTGGAGAAAGGCCAATATTTCGCTATCAAAACGGAAACCCTCATTCGCAGAGGGGACAAAATGTATCTGTGGACAGAACAATGAATAATGAATAATGATTAATGAATATTGCGAAGCATTAATTGTGCATTGTGCATTGTGAAATAATCGTGCCCCTTGGGGCTAAGAATTGTGAATTGTGATGCTGACGGCTTATAACCATATTATCTCTCCGCTGACTGCACCTTGGTGCGGATGGACGATGCTGCTACTGCTTGTCATGGCGCTCCTCAGCGAGTGGCTGCAACCCGGCGTGATCAGCCAGGCCGCCTCGTCGCTTACTGTGCATGCCGAGCGGACATACAAAGATGCGCCGGTCAACTTTCTGGCGCAACTCTTCATCACGCTTTTCCGGATAGGCACCCTGGCCATGGGGCTATGCCTGTGTTTCCGCCCCGAGGACCGCTTCTCCGGAGCCGCTTTTGCTGCGGTATGCGGGATTATTCTCGGTGTCATGATTGTGAAGATACTGTTAACCCTTCTGGTTGACTTTACCTTCCGGCTTACGCGCTCTTACGGCGAGGCGGGCGAACATTATTCCAATATATGTACGCTGGCGATGGTGGTTCTGTACCCCCTGCTGCTCCTTTTCGTGCATATCGACTCACCCGTAGCATCCGGATGGCTTCTGGGGATCTTGGGAGGTGCCTTCTTCCTGCTGTGGATGTACCGCGGGGTGCGTCAGTTTGTGCGCAAACCGATAGCACTCCTCTATCTCCTGGTATACATGGCTACGTTAGAACTGCTGCCTATGGCAGCCATGGTATTATTTTCTGCAAAAACGATATCAATCATATGATTAAAAGACTTCTTTTTTCTCAACCTCGTCCTACGACGGAACATAACCCTTATTCTCGTCTGGAGGGACAGTTTGGCGTGGAATGCGACTTTTATCAGTTTATTCATGTCGAAGGTCTTTCGGCGAGCGAGTTCCGCAAACAGCGCATCAACCCTCTGGATTATACGGCGGTCATACTGAACTCACGCCTCGGCGCGGAGCATTACTTCCGTATGTGTGAAGAAATGCGGCTGAACGTCCCTGACTCGATGCACTATTATTGCAATTCGGAGCAGGTGGGACTCTATCTGCAGAAATTTATCAATTACCGCAAGCGGAAAGTCTTCTTCCCCGAGCAGGGCAACAAGTTCGAAGACCTTCTTCCTGCCATGCACCGCCGGCCGAACGAGAAATATCTGATGGTGCTTTCCGACATCCATACGGACGACCAGATCAATATGTTCGCCCTCAACGGCGTGGAGGTGACACCGGCTATCATGTATCGGACCGTCACAACGCCATGGCCCAAGGATAAACCTTTCGAGTATGATCTGATAGGGCTCTTTACGCCGGCAGGCGTCACTTCGCTGCGGGAGAACTTCCCGGACTGGAAACAGGGCGATACGCTCATCGCGGCTTTCGGAGAAGGCACTATCCGTGCTCTTGAGGAGGCGGGTTACCGCGTGGATATAGAGGCAGGTCCCGGCAAAACCTTCGCCTCCCTGCCTATGGCAATAGCGGAGTATTTGGAGAAAAATGTCTAACTCCTTGCCCAAACATAGCCGCCTCTGCGGCAAGGAACGGATTGCTGCCTTCTATAAGTCCGGCAAACGGTTCACTTCGTGGCCTCTCCGGGTCACATGGCAGGTGAATGACCAAAACTCGGTTCTGGTCTGGGCTCCCAAATCGCTCTTCAAACATGCCGTGGATAGAAACCGTCTGCGGCGTCTCATGCGCGAGGCGTACCGCCTCAACCAAGGGATCCTGACAGCGGAGCGGTCTTCCGGCGCCAGCGATCCTACAGCCTTGGAGACCTTACAACAAAGCGGTCAACGGAGTTACCTCATTGCCTTCAATTATATTGACAAAGAGATACAGCCCTATGCGGTTGTAGAGAAAGCCGTCATCAAAGCCTTGAAAAAGATAAAAGCCAATGAATAACGAACACTCTGAAAATAATCTCCCTCCTTCCGGAGAGGGACGGGGCAGGCTTCTTCTCCGTAAATTGTTTTTACTCCCTGTCTATTTCTACCGGGTGTTCATCTCACCCTTGACGCCTCCTTCGTGCCGTTATACGCCTACCTGCAGCCAGTACATGGTAGAGGCGGTGCTCAAATACGGTATCTTCAAAGGCACATGGCTCGGTATCAAACGCATCCTCCGTTGCCACCCCTGGGGAGGATCCGGCTATGACCCCGTACCCTAAATTGTAAATCACATTATGCGAATCGACATTATCACTTGCTGTCCGGAACTCCTGGAGTCACCCCTCAACCATTCTATTATAGCCCGCGCGAAAGCCAAAGGGCTGTGCGAGATTTATGTGCATAACCTGCGGGACTGGACCCTCGATAAACACCGCAAGGTGGACGATTACGCCTTCGGCTTCGGTGCCGGCATGGTGCTGCAGATCGAACCTATCGACCGCTGCATCTCCGCCCTCACTGCCGAGCGGCATTACGACGAAATCATTTTCACGGCTCCTGACGGCGAACGGTTCGACCAGAAAGCAGCCAACTCCCTCTCCCTCAAAGAGAATATCATTATCCTCTGCGGCCATTACAAGGGCGTGGACCAGCGCGTGCGCGATCATTTTATTACGCGCGAGTTCTCAATCGGCGATTTTGTCCTCACCGGAGGCGAAATGCCTGCTGCTATGATGACTGACGCGATCGTGCGGCTCCTGCCCGGTGCACTCGGGGACGTCGAGTCCGCACTCAATGACTCCTTCCAGGACGGACTCCTCGAAGCCGGTGTATATACGCGGCCTGCCGAATACAAAGGATGGAAGGTGCCCGAAATCCTACTATCCGGCAACCAGGCTAAGATCGAGGAATGGCAATATGAGCAATCGCTGGAGCACACACGCCAGAAAAGACCCGATTTATTAGATGAAAAATAAAATGTTCGATTTAAGTTTTAGTGTTCTGTTTTTGCAAACTGGGCTTTGCAGTTTTATGTTTTATAACACTTTTTTTGCAAAATATTTGGTCAGTTCGTCAAAAAGCAGTACTTTTGCACCGTGTTTTTCATGGTATTAGATTTAAGGTTAAGTAAAAAGATTGGGATGTCGGGAGACATCCTTCTTTGTTTTTATACCTTTTACTGCTGATTTCCGCGCCCTCAGAGCATTTTTTTCCGTTATATATTTGCGTATATGCAAAAAAAGCAGTAAATTTGCACTCGTAAATCATAAATGACCTAATCGTAAATGATTTCTGTTTCAGTTATAGGAGGCGCAAATGTGGATATGTCGGCTACGCTGGCGGACGCTTTCATTGCGGCGGACTCCAATCCCGGACACATTGAGGTCGGCTACGGCGGCGTGGCGAGGAACATAGCCCATAACCTGGTCCTGCTCGGAGCAAAGACGCAGTTGCTGACTATCTTCGGAGACGACCTCTTCGGAGGACTGCTGCACGACTATTGCAAGCAGCAAGGCATTGACGTGCATCTGTCCGAACGGGTGAGCGGCGTGCGCTCCGGCATTTACCTGTGTATGAACAACTCCGGCGGCGAGATGATCGCCGCGGTGGCGGACACTGAAGCTATCAAGGCGATCACGCCTGAATGGCTCGCCAAGAGGAGCGGGGAGATCAACCAGTCCGAATTTATCGTTGCGGACACCAATATTGGCGAAGACGCCATCCGGTGGCTCATGGAGAATGTAACCGCACCGCTCTTTATCGACGGCGTCAGTACGACCAAAGCGCACCGCGTGGTGAACGCCCTGCGCAAAGCCAAACTGCCGTATCTCCATACCCTCAAACTGAATCTCAAAGAGGCGCTGGCGGTGACCGAGACGGCTACCTATGCCGAAGCGGCGCAGAGACTGCTGGACTTGGGCGTCGCACATGTCTATATAACCCTCTCCGGCGAAGGCGTCTATTGCCGAACGGCGGCGGAGGAATGGCTCTTCCCCGCGCTGCCGGGCGAGATAGTAAATACCACCGGTGCCGGAGACGCTTTCCTTGCCGGCGTGGTTTACGCACATGCCAAAGGCATTGACTTTCCGCAGACCGCCCAGTACGGTCTCATGGCGGCAAGGGCTACACTCATGAGCCTCAAAGCCGTCAATCCTGACATCGCAAATATATTATTATAATGAATAAATATCTATCTATATCGGATGAGGTGCAAGCGGCGCTGTCGGCAGGCAAGCCGGTCGTAGCACTCGAATCGACCATTATTAGTCACGGTATGCCTTACCCGCAGAACGTTGAGACGGCGCTGCGCGTGGAGCAGACGATCCGCGAGAACGGAGCCGTGCCTGCCACAATAGCTGTCATTGGCGGCAAGCTGAAAGCCGGCTGTACACCCGAGGAGATCGAGTACCTCGGTAAGAAAGGTCAGGCGGTGACCAAGGCTTCGCGGCGCGACCTGCCTGTCCTCATCGCACGCAAGGAGGACGGCGCCACAACCGTCACAACAACCATGATCATTGCCGCCATGGCGGGCATCAAGGTCTTTGCTACCGGCGGCATTGGCGGCGTTCACCGCGGGGCGCAGCAGACCTTCGACATCTCTGCCGACCTGGAGGAACTGGCGCAGACCCCGGTCATGGTCATCTGTGCGGGAGCCAAGTCGATCCTCGATCTCGGGCTGACGCTCGAATACCTGGAGACCAAGGGCGTGCCGGTGATAGGATACGGTACTGACGAACTGCCGGCGTTCTATACACGCCACAGCGGCTTCGGCGTGGATTACCGTATGGACACCCCCGAAGAACTGGCGGCGGCGTTCCAAGCCAAAACAGACTGCGGACTCAAAGGCGGCATGCTTGTCACAAACCCCATACCCGAAGAGTTCTCCATGCCCAAGGAGGTCATTGACCAGGCGATCGGGCAGGCGCTGAGCGAGATGGAGGCTGCCGGCATTCATGGCAAACAGTGCACACCCTTCCTGCTGGCGAAAGTGAAAGACCTGACCGGAGGTGACAGTTTGGCGGCGAACATCCAATTAGTCCTCAACAACGCACGCCTCGCCGCACAGACAGCCAAGGCGATGGTAGTTGATAGTTGAAAGTTGATAGTTGATAGTTGAAAGTTCTTATCTCGGCTAAGCCTCGAACGATCGGCTGAAGCCGTATGGATAGTTGAAAGTCAAAAGTTGAAAGTTGAAAGTTGAAAGGAATACTACAATGAAAAAAATATTCATTATTAATTATTCATTATTCACTATTCTTTGCTTGTTCTTTTTTTCGTCCTGCCATAAACCGATGCAGGTGAACTCGGTTCATACCGAGGCACTCAAGGTGGACGCTTCCTGTGACTCGATCCTGGACTCCGCCTACCTGCAGCGCCTCGCGCCTTACAAAGAAGTGGTGGATCGCGAGATGAGCGTCAAGGTGGGCTACGTGCCGGACACGTTATGGGTAGGTGCGCCTGAATGTCCGTTGCTCAACTGGCTGACCGATGCACTGTGGGAGGCTGCCAAGCAACTCTATCCCGGCAAGGTCGATCTTGCATTCGTCAATATGGGCAGCGTCCGCGGCGAATGGTTGCCAGGGAACCTCACATTCGGTCAGATATACACCGTCATGCCGTTTGAGAACACGCTCGTCGTCATTACGCTCACGGGCGAGAACCTGATCGAACTATGCGACTCGATCGTCTCGTACGGGGCGCAAGGACTCGCAGGCATGCGCATGACCGCGGTGGACGGACGGCTGGCGGATGTGACGGTGGGCGGCAAAGCCGTTCAGCCGGACAAGACCTACACCGTAGCCACCAGCAACTACATGACCGGCGGAGCGGATCACATGACCGCACTGACGCGCTATTCCGACTACTGGGACAGCAAGCAGCTGATCCGTGACCTGTATATTCAAATAGCTAAAGAACAAGACACCATCCGCGCCGCCGTGGACGGACGAGTTACCATCTTATGAGTATGAGAAAGCGTTTTCTGATCCGGACGAACATATTGTTAGGCATGCTCAGCATTATGCTGGCGGGTTGCCATGTGCAAAAAAAAGCGGCTGAGTCGCAGCCGCAAGAGGAGGAGACACCGCCTTCCGTGGAGGTCAGAGAGCCGGAGATAAGGGTGCTGTACGGAGTACCGAACCCTCGGCTGTAACGGAGAGTTGCGTCTCTTTGCCGAGCCAGACCGGCAAATTGTGCTCTACATGCCCGAAGGGCGCATTGAAAAGAACGGGGTAGTCGTATTCTGCGACTGCCTCTTTTATTGTCTCATAGACCGTGCAGTTCATGCCCGGGTCGTCCTCGCATTCGCTGAACTGTCCTACGACAAGGCCGCCCAAGTGACCGAGCACGCCGCTCATCTTCAGATTCCGGATCATCCGGTCAATATGATAATGCCGTTCGGCGATGTCCTCGATCAAAAGCAGGGGCTTTTGATAATTGAGAATTGAGAATTGATAATTGATAATTGACCGAATGTCATAAGGTGTTCCTTGCAGGCCATAGAGGACGGAGAGGTTACCTCCGATAACAGGTGCTTTCGCTTCTCCGTAGCGGTTCAGCGGGTGCGGCGCGATATGGTACTCTACGCTCTTTCCCTCCAGCACCCGGCGCAACGCTGCGATGGGCTCGCTGTCTTCGGGCAGGGTCGCGATATGCTTGCACATGACGGCGTGTACTGACTGCTGACTGCTGATAGCTGACAGCTGGTGCAACGCGGTGATGTCGCTGAAGCCTATGACGGGTTTGGTGATATTCGGCACCCGGTCAATGATCCGTTGCAGTCCGTACCCGCCGCGCGAACAGAGGATAGCGTCCACCGACGGATCCTGCATGGCGTCTCTGATGTCCTCCAGCCTCTCTTCGTCCGTGCCGGCAAACCGTCCCCAACGACCGCGGGCGTGTGTTCCTTCGCTCACTTCATGGCCCCAGCTGCGCAGACGTGCTGCTGCCTGGTCAATAAAAACGGGGTCTATTGCACCGGACGGAGAGATAATTCGGATATGCATGATTAGCTGTACATTTTTCCTTCTATCCAGTTGACGAGACGGGTAGGAAGGATGTTATTGAGGAAACAGAAAGTGCGGTACAGGAGACCGCCGACATATTGCGGCCGGGGGTTGCGGCAGGTAGCTATGTGATAGAAGAGGTCTGCCATCTTACGTGGCTCCATGCCTCCGCGCTCGTCTTTCTCCATGGCTGTGATCGCCTGCTCGGAGTGGCGATAGACCTCTGCTCCGGCGGAGGACTTGCGGCGCGCGTCGGTGAAGCCGGTGGACACGTCTCCCGGCATGAGCACGGAGACGGAGATCCCGAACTCCCGCACTTCGTTCGCCAGTGCCAGAGCCATCGCGTTAATGGCTGCTTTGGAGGCGGAGTAGAAAGCCTGGTAAGGCACCGCCAGAACACCTGCTACGGAGGAGGTGTAGATGATCCTGCCGTACCGCTGGCGGCGCAGCTGGGGCAGAACGGCTTGTGTGAAACGCACGGCGCCCATGAAATTGACATCCATCTGGTGCTCGGCGTCCGCTATCTCCGTGAACTCAATCGGACCCGATATACCATAGCCTGCATTGGAGATGACGACGTCTATCCGGTCGGTCTGCCGCAGCACTTCCGCTACCGCCGTCCGGCAACTCTCTTCCGAGCACACGTCGCAGGTGATATGCATGATTTCGCCTGTTTCTTTGAGCGTAGCGGTCTTTCGACTTTCTACTTTCGACTCATCTCCCCCGTGTCTGCTCAGTTCAAAAACACGCCAGCCCCGCTCACAAAAGAGCGAGGCTGTTGCTTTGCCTATGCCGGAACTACCTCCGGTGATGACTAATGTCCTTTGTTCTTTGTCCATTGTCCTTTTGTCTTTTATTGGCTTTCAGCCGCAGGCTGACGGTCTTCTATCAATAGGCGAGTCCTTCGGGCGCTCCCTCTTTGAGGACGCGGGCGATGATCTCTGTCGCTTCGTCGATGACCGGCTCAGTGTGTGTCGCCATCAGCGTCGTACGCAGCAGGCACTCGCCTTCTACGCAAGCCGGTGCGATAACGGGGTTCACATACACGCCTTCCTCGAACATCTTCTTGCCGAAATAGAGCGTGTCCAGCGTCTTGTAGGTGAAGATCGGCACGATTGGGGTCGGCGCCTCGATGATCTTGATTCCTGCGGCGAGAAGGCTCTTCTGGAAATACTTGGCGATATTCATCAGCCGTGTCGGACGTTCGGGGTCGAGGATGAGCTGGTGCAATGCCTCCAACGCCGTTGCGGTGGAGCAGGGTGTGATTGCGGCGGAGAAGATGAACGGGCGGCTCACGTGGCGCAGCCAGTCGGCTACGCGGTGGCTCGTCAGCATACATCCGCCGATGGAAGCCAGCGACTTGGAGAACGTCAGCATGGTGATGTCCACCTTGTCGGTCAGTCCGAAATGGGCTGCCGTGCCTCGTCCGCCGGGACCTAACACACCGAATCCGTGCGCGTCATCGACCATCACACGGGCATGGTATTTCTCCGCCAGAGCGCATATCTCCGGCAGTTTGCATATGTCGCCTCGCATGGAGAACACGCCGTCGGTGACGATCAGCTTGCCTGCGTTCTCCGGGATCGACTTGAGCTGCCGCTCCAGATCCTGCATGTCCGAGTGGCGGTAACGGAGTACCTTCGCGAAACTCAGACGGCAAGCGTCGTATATCGAAGCGTGGTTCTCACGGTCGTTGAGGATGTAGTCGTCTTTGCCGCAGATGGCGGAGATGATTGCCAGGTTGGTCTGGAAACCCGTGGAGACGGTCATACACTCCTCGTAGCCCGTGAACTCCGCCAGCTCTTTCTCCAGCTGCAGGTGCAGGTCGAGCGTACCGTTGAGAAAACGGCTGCCGCTTACGCCTGTGCCGTATTTGTCCAGCGCGTCATGTCCGGCTTTGATGACAGCCTCGTTCTCCGTGAAGCCTAGGTAGTTGTTGCTGCCCAGCATGATCACGCGGTGGTTTTCCATCTTCACGACCGGAGCCTGACGGCTTTCCAGTTCGTGGAAATAAGGGTAAACTTGTAGTTTGCGCGCCAGTTTGAGCGTCTCAAAATGGTCGCATTTCTCGAATAAATCCATGTGGTTTTAAGGGATTAAAGACCGTTCGCTTCGCTCTCTGACAGAGTACAGATCGTTCGCTTTGCTCACTGACAGACCGATTATGTATCAGTTGATGGTAATTCGGTCGCCCACTTGGCGTCTGTCAGCAGGTCAGACCTGGGTCTGTCTTCTGTCAGGCGAAGCCGGTCTGTATTCTTATTAGAGCACGTTCAGATCTTTGAGGATTGCTGTTGTCTTGCGAACGGCTGCTTCGCTCTCATGCAGTTTGGCGCGCTCTTCTTCGCTGATGTTCAGTTCCAGGATCTTCTCAATACCGTTCTTGCCGATGATACAAGGAACACCGATGGTGATGTCCTTCATGCCGTATTCGCCTTCGAGGGCTGCGGAGCAAGGAATCATCTTCTTCTGGTCCTTGATGATCGCCTCAGCAACGGAAGCAGCTGCTGCACCCGGAGCCATCCATGCACTCGTGCCGAGCAGACCCGTCAGCGTTGCGCCGCCTACCATCGTGCTCTTGACTACGTTCTCCAGCTCCTCTTTCGACAGGAACTCGCTCACGTTGATTCCTTTGTACGTCGTGTAGCTCGTCAACGGGATCATCGTCGTGTCGCCGTGACCGCCGATGACGAAACCGTCCACGTCATTGGCGTTGCAGTGGAGCGCCTGGCTCAGGAAGTATTTCAGACGTGCGCTGTCCAACGCACCGCCCATACCGATCACGCGGTTGCGCGGTAACTTCAATGCGTGCAGCGTCAGGTAGGCCATCGTGTCCATCGGGTTGGAAACAACAACGAGGATCGCATTCGGGCTGTATTTGAGGACCTGGTCGCAAACGCTCTTCACGATACCGGCATTCACGCCGATCAGCTCTTCACGCGTCATACCCGGCTTACGGGGAAGACCGGAGGTGATGATCACTACATCCGAACCGCTGGTCTTGCTGTAGTCGTTCGTCACACCGGTTACAACGGTGTCGAAGCCCATGAGTTGGGCTGTTTGCATGATGTCCATGGCTTTGCCCTCTGCAAAACCCTCTTTGATGTCAATCAGACATACTTCGTTGGCAACCTCATTGACCGCCAACACATTTGCGCAGGTAGCACCTACGTTTCCCGCGCCTACTACTGTAACTTTACTCATAATTTGTATATATTTTATAGATTTGGCTTTCTGCTTTCTGCTTTTGACTTTTTATCAAAAAGCAGGCAAAATTACACAAAATTTTGTATATATACAAATTTTAGCGGGCAAAAGTGCAAAATTTATGATTTTTGCAAAGAATATTTATAAATTCTTCAAGAAATCCACCAGATACATCCGCCAATTCCGCCAGAAATGTCCTCCTATTGTTTCCGTATAGACGTGCGGAATGTTCGCTTTCTCCAGACGTTTGTTAAACCGCTTGGCGTTGGGGTGGAACAGATCTTTTTTGCCGGTATAGACAAATACCATGGTGCTGTCCGTGGGCAATTGTTTTTTGTGTACCACAGGGGAAAACATGCCGATTGCCTCAAAGTATCCCGGTAATAAATTGGCGGTGTTGGCGGCTATACGCGCGCCGTCGGACAGACCGGCTATATAATGCCTGTCGGACACGGGGTACATCGTATCGATCATTTGAACCAGCTCCACCAGCCCGCGCTCGATGTCATGGTCGTGGCACAGGCGCGGATAGTTGAAGATATTGTTCCATAGCGTGTGGTGGCTCGGTCTGTCTTCATGCACGCCTGTGTTGACGTCCGGCATAACCAGAATCATCGGCTCGCACAGCCCTTCGGCGATCATGTTTTCCAAGATGTTTATCGCGCGTCCTCGTTCTGCCCAGCTGCCCTCATATCCGTTGATTCCGTGAATCAGGTACAGCACAGGAATGCTTTCGACTTCTGACGGCTGACTTCTATCCCGTAACCCGTCACCCGTAATCCGTAACCCCTCTGACGGCATATAAATATTCACCCTCCGCCGAAGTCCCTCGTTGCTGCAGTACCAGGTGGTGCGGATCAATTCGCCCTCTTTGGCGGGCTTGCGATAGAGGTCGGCGCGCTCGGTGCCGCCTACGTTCAATACATTCCATTTGTGCATCTTCTGCCAAGCCGTATCGCTGTTCTGCGGATCGGGCTGCCTCTTGCCGTTCACACGGAAACAGTAGGTATAGGTCTCCGGACTGACGGCACGGGTGGTGGCGTGGAAACAGCCGTCGCTGCCTAGCCGCATCTTGATCCGGCGGGTGCGGTCGGTATAACGGGTGCTGTCCTCGTCCGCGTACTGCAGATCGCTCTGCACGCTCACACGACGACCCGGACCGCAGTAGCAGAAACTGACTGTGCTGTCCTCGTTCACCGTCACTGAACTGTAGTCACGGCTGATATTGATACTACGCCGTTTGCGCGCCTCCGACGGAAGCACGCAAAGCAGAAACACTATGAGCCAGATGAACTTATTTCGCATGGGCTAAAGAGGATTGGTCCCCATTATAGGCAAGCCGGATATTGTCGCACCAAACTATATTGCCCGGACAGCCGGTGAAAGGAGGCATAGAACCGGCGGAGATTTGTACAATCAAATGCGTCGGCGCCATGTCTTCGCGAAATCCCACCTCTTCGATACAAACCATTTCTCCGTGGCTGTTATGGGTCTTGTGGCGGTTGTTGGATAACCGGTGCAACTGCTTTCCTCCTTCGCCATAGACGACAGGAACACGGAAATCGTTCTGCCAGTCTGTCGTCTGATCAATGGACTGTTCGGCTGTACCTACACGGTAGGCATACACATGCCCGTTCTCTTCCCAGCGGTGTTGCAAAATCAGCGTGATATGTCCTTTGTCGTGTCCCGCCACTTCTTTTACTTTGGTCTTCGCAGGCGCATAAACGGCGGTTCTGTCCTGGATAAGTGCTTTGTAATCCAGAATCAGCGCACTCGGCCTGCCCGTGAACGGAACACCCATGTCGATCGCCGAATTAGGATCACTGCTCTGTTTCAGGCCTACCACGTCCAGCAACTTACCGGTGTAAATACTCCCGGTGGCGAGCGCCTTGAAATCAATCCCGATTGCCTTCACGCTTTCCAAGGTACTCTCCATCCGGCAGCAATAGCCTTCGCCCCTTCTCTCCGGCGTCACGCTTACCGACACCTTGTCCACACCCAACGCACGGGCATGGGCGTTGCTGCTGCTCCACGAACCGCCTATCTTGTACAGCGTCTTCGTCTGACCGCCGATGAGGGCGGATTCCTTGATCTGTTTCTCCGTCCAACTCTCAAAATCCCCATAAGGAATCATCTCTATCCGCTCTTGTGCCTGTGTCACCAACGCCACCAACAAAAATAGTATTAAAAATCTATTTGTCCTCATAATAAATGTTTTTTATGTTTATTGCTTTTGAAGGCTTTTACTCGCAGAGTTGCGGAGTTTGTTGGTGAAAACTATCCGAAAGCTTGCTTGCGAGGAGTTTTTATCAGCAAAATACGCATGGCGCTTTGCGCTAAAGCCTTCAAAAGGGTTTATCTTTGTTTTTTTTCTTTTAATTCTCAATTCTCAATTCTCAATTCTAAAAGTACACCCGATAAGTAATCATAATCGCCGAATTGCCCTTCGGAGCTGTGTATAACTCGCTGTACGGACACGCCGTCGGACTGAACATCGCGAACCAACGCGGAGCCATTCCTACCACACCATGTACCTGCGCCATGCTCATCCCTACGTCGATCAGCAGATTCGGCGTGATCGGCGGCAGAACGATGTCGAAATACATCCTCCCTTTCCCCACCGGACCGCCGAAAAGCCCTTTATCTCCTCCCTTCCACGGGGAGGTCGGGAGGGGCTTTTTACCAAAAGGCGGCAACGCGACGCGGTCTGCGCATGAAATGCTCAGGCTGACGAGTAGCAGCGGGATGACTAAGAACTTCTTCATAATTGTCCCTGATCTCTTCGTTCAACATCTCTTCGAACTTCGTTACGGACGCCGCCAGACTGTACTGACGACCAGCCAGACGGTATTGTTCTTCCATGTGATGACGCTCCTCCGGATGGTCCAGCCAGTAGTCGATCGCACGCGCTAAATCTTTCGGATTGCCGGGAGTAAACAGACTCCGGCCGTCCAGCGCAAACTGAGGAGTAGCACTCACTTCGCTATTCGCGATAACAGGTACCAGACCTGTAGCAAAAGCCTCGATACAACTGATCGCCTCGCTCTCCATATCGCTGGCATGGACGTACAGATCGGTCGTCAGCAGCTCTTCTATCAACTCGTCACGACCCACATAGATAAACTTCGGCTGGTGTTTCAGCTCTTTTCCCAATTCTACGTATTTGTCGTACTCCGGACCGCGACCTGCGAAAACCAGCTGTATCCGGTCGCCGTACTTGCTGTATTTCAATGCGTTGATGATCACGTCCTGCCGTTTCTCCTGGCTCAACCGACCAATCATCATAATTTTGAAGACCTTCTTAGAACTGTCCTCTTCTAAACTTCTTTCAACTTTCAGCTTTAAACTTTCAACTTTCTTCTCCCCTGCTTCCATAAACGCGTCCTGGATACCGTTGCTGATCACATGAATCTTCGCCGTGTAGCCGCGTTCCGCAATCATCCTGCCCATAAATAATGAAGGTACGTGTACGTGGCGTACGCGGTTATAGACATTCCGGCGGAACGACTTGTAAAACAACTCGTTGAACCATTCCACTTTGCCCATGCTGACCGAAGAAGTCATGTTCTCCGGCTGGATGTGGAAGGCTGCCGTCACCGGTTTCCCGATCTTGTGGCAGTAACTGATTGCCTCCATCTCTATTCCGAACGGAACAAACACATGTACCACATCCGCCCAGTCGCAAGCGGCATGGACAACCTCTGTATCATTATACGCAAAACTGAAATCGTGTTTGTCGCATAACGGTTGGAATACCGGAATATTGAACTTTTTTGTGGTGAAATCACCATCTGTCAAATTGTTCTCCTTCGTACATCCTACTTCCTTGGTCACTTGGTCCTTAGTCCCTTGGTCACTTGGAGTGTCCCAGCAAAGCACCCGTACTTCGTGCCCTCGTTTCCGCAATTCTCCCGCAAAACGCTGCGCGGAAATACTGGTACCGTTGTTCGTCGTGTAAAAACTGTCTATTACAAATAAAATCTTCATATTTTTGTTCTTTTTGTTTTATTCTGGGGTTCCCGAAAATTTTAATTTTTGGGGAGAGGAGGAAGCGCAACCATCATACAAGTTACGCAGTAACGCAGTCATGGATTGCTGCTTCCGACGACAAAAGTACTGCTTTATAACGAATTAACGTTTTTCTTATTCATGCAAAAATTGTTCTTTTTTTAAGATTTTTCTTGCACACGTCAAAATTTTGTTGTATCTTTGCACCCGAATTGTTCTAATCCGTATATCTGATTTGCGCGCTTATGGCTGAAAAACAAGAAAATGAGAATAGAATCCTGGCTGATTTCTCAATCTTCAAATGGATGAGTTTTATCCCCGGAGAGACCTCCGTGGACGACATTGCTGTCATGAAATTTGACGGCTCTACGACCAGCTTGTTCCTGAAAATCTTGCCCGCCGAGTATTTCTCTCCATGCTACACGCTCCAGTTTGTCACAAAAGGCGGATTCCAGGCCTCTATCAACAACCAGAGCTATAACCTCCAGGCGAATGACGGCTATCTGATCATTCCCGATTTCTTTATGCGACAGTTGGAACCGACTTCCGAACATATGGAACTCTATGTGATGACCATATCGAGGAAGTTTATGATGGAGATGAATCTGCAATTCCCCCTCGCCCTCATCTCCCATATCTATATACATCCCGTCTGGCACATGAGTGCGCAGAAAATACAAGGCGTAATCCACTATTTCGACCTCCTCCGAGAAGTCATTGACACCCAAAACCGTACGGCAACGATGTTCTTGGTCAATTCCTTCTTCCATTTTCTGGCAGGAGACATCGCCAACACCAAACAGAATGTACCCTCTTTCTCCCGAAGCGAAGAAATCACAGGCCGTTTCATGCACCTCGTCGATGCCAATTGCCATCAGCAGCACTCGCTCGACTGGTACGCAGAACAACTCTGCCTCTCTACCCGCTATGTCGCCAATACGGTTAAGGAAACGCTCGGCATGACTGCAAGCTCCTGTATCGAATTTGCCCTCACACAGCGCGCTAAAACGCTTCTTTGTACCACAACCCTCTCCGTCCAGGAAATAGCAGACCAGCTCGGCTTCGCCAACCAGTCCCATTTCGGCACGTTCTTCAAACGCCACGAAGGACTCTCTCCTGCCGCCTTCCGCAAAAAACTCTAATCGGACACGGCTCCGCCGTCCTCTCTGTGCATTTCTCGCGCATCTTTGCGCGAGCCTTTCGTTACTCTACCAAGACTCCGTCACCCCTCTGACGGCTGATAGCTGATTTCTGACGGCTTTTTGGTCAAAAAATTTGCATATTCCAAATATTTGTTGTATCTTTGCACCGTAAATTGTATTAATACAACCAATTATGCCTGAAATCAGTCGTTTTTATGGAATAATAATTTTTCTTTATTGGAAAGACCATAATCCGCCTCATGTACATTTTACGTATGGGGACTACGAATGCAGTATAAGTGTTTTGGACCGAATTGTAGATGGTCAAGCTCCTGCGAAAGTGATTAGCAAAGTAAATCAATGGATAGATTTACATGAACAAGAAATCCTTTCTTTGTGGGAGTGTGCACAGGCTGGCAAACAAATAGGAAGAATAGAACCTCTAAAATAAATAATATATGTTACGTATTAAAGATGTTGATTATCAAGGAGACTACCGGCTAGCTCTTACTTTTAGTGACGGAGTGCATAAGGTGGTGGATCTGGAACCTCATTTAAAAGGTGAGGTGTTTGGCTCTTTGCGTGACAAAGACCAATTCATTCAGTATGCGCTCACACCGGTTACTATCGAATGGGCTAATGGAGCCGATTTCGCTCCGGAGTATTTGTATGAAATAGGAACTACGGTATAACCACTCGTCGCTTGCCGACGTAAAACAGCAAGGACATAAAAACAGCGCAAAGCGTTGCGCGAAATAAGCGTAATAAGCCAAAACTTGATTTGTTGAAACCCTAGACAAGTTGAAACAAAATCATTATTAACTCAAGTACGGTTTATGCACGCTCACGTACTAGCGTGAGTTTTCCGTGCATTTATTTGAGTTAATAAGGTAAGTCTAGGACCTCAACAAATCAAATGAAGCGAGCGAAAGCCCACGCTTTTCATTGTATCCTAAAATATTGATAACTATTTAAAACATTTATTACTATGACTTACATGTTTGAAATTGTCGTTAAGCGCGACTTGGTAGCAGGCGGATATCGCCTTCCAGCCGGACTTTCTGTCCGTGTTCCTTATGACCAAATGTCTAGTCCTCTGACTTCTACAGCAGGCAAACAGCGCATCGCACAAGCATTTTTGCAGCAATGCGGAGTTGACTTGAGCCGTGCAATGAACTACATTAGCACAGCTTATATGGAGGCTTATAGAATGTAATGAGAAAACCAAGAAATGTCCGAATTGCGGAGATGAAAATAGCATAGATAATAATTTCTGCGAATCTTGCGGAACTAAATTGTAAATGATATGAAATGTCCAAAATGTGGGGCGAACGTAAAGGATGGAGCTTCCTTTTGCCCAAAGTGTGGTAACAAACTCCCTAGCGGTTCTAGCAAAACACCCTTTCAAATATTCAAAGAAGGGTATTCTAATTATCGAAAATACAATGATGGGACAGACTTATTTATCTATCCGATACCAGAATCTATACGTTCACTAGTTCGTCCTTATTTTGGAATTGAACGCAACGAAGAAATTCTTATTGTGCGGGATACTACAACAGGTATCTTTTTTAGAGATCCACTCAAGCAAGGTCTTGTGTTGACAGATAAGGGAATTCATGTCATTGTGGATAGTAGTAATATCAACGAAGATACAACTATAAATTGGACATGGGATATAATATCCAGAGTAGAGTATCAAGAGTTATGTTTATACTTTTATGACTATGACGGGAATAATGCTCCGATTCATATTTCTTACTTCTTAGCAGATATTTCTGATGATCGCGATATTGCAAGGATAGGAAGATTTTTGTCTTCTTTGTTCACACAAATGGCAAAAGCAGTAGAACCACAAGCCTCTGATTTCGACAGATGGAATGAAGAAATAGGAGCGCTTGTAGAAAAACATAAATATACGGAAGCAGTCAGCAGATTACGTCAGTGCGCAATAGACCAACCCGAAAATGCTTCTGTCTGGGATGAGTGGTTGGGTAGAGTTTACTACTTTGGTTTAGAGGACTATTCAAATGCCATCACTGCTTTTCGCAAGGCCTTAAACGAATCAGACCCTGAAAATACGGAATGGGTTGCTAATATTGCCTATCGCTTATATAGTGCATACTTTTCTTTATCAACACATGCAGATGCAGAATTAGAAATTGATGAGATGAGAAAATTAGCGTTGTATGCAGCAATAAACGGGAATGACAAAGAAATAGTCTACACTTCCGATGCTGGAGAAAACAAGACACTCAAACAAGATGCGACAAGCGACTTTTATACAATAGACGCCATGTTTAAAGAAAAATTCTTTGAACGCCCCTATAACCAACGCAAAATTCTCTTGCCGGTAAAACAATATACAGATTTAGATCAAGAGGCAATCAATGTATTAAGTGTAGATAATCTTCCTGAAATTGATTTCCCTATTGGCCATCCTGTCGCGAACCAACTATATATAGGTCACCCGTATTTGCCTCATAAGTATTTGCCATTTGAGAATTATCAATTGGAACTGATTGAGGACAAAGTGCGTGAGTTTTGTTCTCTGGCTCAAAAATTAGGAGCGACAGAAATTACCATTGAATGTCTTAATACCTCCTCGTCTGATGGAACGGTTTCCGGAAATATGAGCGGAAATGCAAGTGGACAGCATAAGGTAGTTGAAGGCAATGTCTCTGGGCGTCTTGAATATAGCCGACATTTGATAGAAGAACTCACTCATTCTATCAACATGCACCAGACTTTCACTCCAACCCAAGCACCTATACTTCCGGAAGGAATGGTTTGGTATGCTAACGAACCTTCTTGGCAAAGATTGTATGCACAAAGAATGGAAGGGTCGCTTCTAACCCACGAAGAAAGAATAGAAACGCGTAAAAGCCAAATGGTTGAAAGTAATGAAATGAAGGAGATTAAAGGCGAACTCAAATCCCTATTTGCCTCTGCCGGTTTAGAGTGGAGTAAAACAGAAGAAGCAAAGTACCAAATGCAAGAAAATGCCATTCTTTCAATTAAGGTCAAGTTCGCGCCGATGAAACAGCTTACAGGAGAGCTTGCTCAACAGCAACTAATAGAACCGGCAATAGAAGAAACATTGCAACTAACAGGCGAAGAACAAGAGTACTTGGATGAAGTAAAAGAATGTCTTGCGGATGGCGAATTAGGAGGCAGTGAGCGACGGTTACTGAACAAACTAAGGATAAAATTAGGCATTTCTGAAGAACGTGCCGCAGAACTTGAGGAAAGTTTACATAAACCCCAATTAACAGAAGCGGAAAAAGAATATCTTGAAGCATATGAAGATGCATTAGAAGATGGCGTTATTTCAGAAAAAGAACGTCGTTTGCTTGACAAATTGATGAAAATCAATGACATCTCCGCAGAACGCGCATCGGAAATAGAAAAAATGATAGGCAACAAGTAATCTTCTTATTTTATTTCTATTTTACTTTCTCGGCTTGTTCCTTTTAGGACTAAGCCCGTTCCTTTTTGTCTGCCTATTTCGTCTATTGTCCCGCATGGTATGCGGGTTGTTCCTTTCGGTGGCATTTTTGCCGCCGTTTAAATTCTTCCGTTGTGCCGGCTGCCAGCCGGCGTCCTTTCGTTGTTCCCTTCGTTGTTCCTTTCGTTGTTCCTTTCGGTGGCATTTTTGCCGCCGTCTTTTTCTATGTCTATTGTGCCGCCTCCTATCCGTTTTTTTGTCAAAAAATTTGCATATTCCAAAAATTTTTTGTATCTTTGCACCGAGTTTGAGGACTAAATAAGACACGGAAGAGGTGCGCAACGAGTGCATTACAGACCAGTCCTAGACTTTGTTAAATACAACTACGCACCAACACGCTATAAATCAATAAGATACGTACTATGTCAAAGCACTTAAAAATACGGGTAATGGACCGCTTGAAGTCTTCTGGATTTGAGTTTGTCTCACTTCCGGCGGGAAGTACGCCTCATAAACGGGGTGTACACTATTTCCATACATGCGCCTTTTTAACTGCCATACGGGGTGCGGTGGACATGGTGAAAGAGGGGCGCAAGTGCCGGAAACGCATTGTGGTAAGACCTTCGCGTTTTCGGAGAGGATTGCATGAGTTATATACGTTCCATTTCCCGAAACACTGGTCTGCGGCGTGTGTCGCGAACCGCGAGTTGATTAAAGAGGCGCAGCGGCAGGCGCACGCTTTGGAGAAAGACCATTCTATCGAAGCGCTCGAATGGCGCGTGCGGTTCTTCAACCATTATTTCCGGGTCTTCAAAGGCGGTGCGAAACCCGAAGAAGGCATGAAACCTTACTCGCGTTTCTACCAATATACCTACGTGGCGATTTATCGTCAACTGCAAGCGGAGCGCAAGAAAGCGCAGGAGCCGGAGCCTGTCTCTTTCGAACCGGTAGAGACAGAAGAACCCTTCCGCCTCCAGCGGCACACCTTCAAGACCGCTGCAAACAGAGTTTTAGACATTTTTACCAGCCCCAACGACACCTCTTTGGAAGCCAATCTGCCGCCTCCGATATAAAAAAATCGCCCAAACTCTTGCATATTTAGCAAAAAAGCAGTACTTTTGCAGGCGATTATGGCGACGATATATTTTGCAGGAGGGTGTTTCTGGGGAATGGAACATTTCTTCCAACAGGTTCAAGGTGTGGTTAGTACGGAGACAGGCTTCGCGAACGGAAACGAAGATCTGCCTGCTCCTACATACGAACAGGTGTATACGGATACCACGGGTTATGCCGAGACGGTGAAGGTGGAATACGACGAGGAGCACGTCTCGCTGGCTTTTCTCACGCGTATGTTCTTTGCAGCCATTGACCCGCTTTCGCTCAACAAACAGGGCGAGGACGAGGGCACGCGCTACCGGACGGGGGTGTATTATCTGTCGGAGGAACAAAAGGCGGTCATTGAGTCCGTCTTTGCGGAAGAACAGAAGAAATATACCGAGCCGATGCAGGTCGAGCTCCTGCCGCTCAGGAACTATTATCCGGCGGACGAATACCACCAAGACTACCTGAACAAACATCCGGACGGGTACTGCCATCTGCCGCTTTCGCTCTTCCGATGGGCGAGAGAGCAGGAGGAAGGAAGAAAATGAAAGGAAGAAGGATGAAGGCGTTGCTTATTATAATAGGTGTTGTGTTGGGCATTGGAGTGCTGACATTGGGTGTGTTGGCGCACCCTGCTTTCGGTACGTTCCGGCATGTGTCGGAAGAGCGGATACAGGCTTCGCCTAACTATCGCGACGGACGGTTTCAGAACCAGGAACCGACACCGCAGTTTACTGGGAAGCCGTCAGCTGTCAGAAGTCAGCCGTCAGAAGGGCGGAAGCCGAAATCGCCGATAGAGGCGTATAAGACGGACCTCAGAAGTCTTCCGACGGATAGCGACTGGGTTGTGTGGTTCGGACATTCGTCTTACCTCTTCTGTCTGGGCGGCAAGCGTTTTCTGGTCGATCCGGTGCTCAAGCCGGAGTTCCCTGCTTCTCTCATGCTGCGCCCTTTTCCCGGAACGGACATCTACCGTCCCGATGATCTGCCCGAGATAGATGTGCTCATCGTGACCCACGAACACTGGGATCACATGGACTACGCCACGCTCCGGGACATACGCGCGAGAGTGCGGCATGTCGTTTGTCCGCTCGGCATAGCCGATTATCTGCGCTACTGGCACTACTCGGACGAGCAAATAACCGAGATGGACTGGTATGACAATTCTAAGCCCCCAAGGGGCACGATTATTTCTCAATTCTCAATTCTCAATTATCAATTCTCAACTCTCAATTCACAATTATCCATCACTTGCCTGCCGACGCGGCATTTCAGCAACCGCTTGTTAGGAAGAGCCAATCAGACGCTCTGGGCGTCGTTTATGATTGAATACGCCGGACGGAAGGTCTATGTCGGAGGTGACGGAGGTTACGACGGTCGGTTCAAAGCGATCCGTGAGCGGTTCGGTCAGGTTGATCTGGCGTTTTTAGAGAACGGTCAGTATAACGAGCGATGGCGGTATATCCATACGACTCCGGAAGGGCTGGAGCAAGCGATCCGCGACTTGGAACCGAAACAGGTCTTCACCGTCCACCACGACAAATACGCCCTTGCGATGCATCCCTGGAACGAACCGGACAGCGTGGCGAGAGCCGTCAGCGGGCGGAACGGGACTTTCAGATTGTTAGATGCGCCGATCGGGAAAGTCGTATTCTTTTGAAAAATACAGAAAAATAGCAGATAGTCTTGCGTATGTCAAAAAAATGTAGTACTTTTGCAGCCGAAATGACAGCAAAATGCGCAAGAAAGTGACATATTGTCTGTGGGCATGGGTGGTGTTGATCGCCTTCTGCCAGATGATGGCGGTGAAACAACTGCATCACCATGACCACTGCACGCACGGACACGGTGCGCATGATTGTATATGTGTCCTGGACCATCTGCCGCTGGACGAATGCCGGCATTCGCACGCTTCGCTCATCGCGTATGACTCAGAAGAGGACGACTGCGCGATCTGTCATTTTACAATCGCCAAATTATTTCAACCCAAATATGTTATAACCCCTGTTGTAACCACGCAATACAGCGTGCTGCAAGAGGCGGATTACCATTTTCTTCCGGGCGTCTTCTATGCCCGTTGTTCCGGTCGGGCACCGCCGTGTTTTTAATTGACAATTGACAATTGATAATTGATAATTGATAATTGACAATTGAGAATTAATTAACGGCACAGAATGAATTTACTTATCATTTCAAGCGCCGTATTGTTGTCCGTATTACCACCCGACACCTCTGTGTTTCATATAGATGAGGTGACGGTGACGGCTGTGCACAAGCACGTTAACCCTGTATCCTCGCAAACGAGCGTGGAGGTGGATACAGAGCGGTTGAACGAACCGGTTCCTTCTTCCTTGGCGAAAGGGTTGAGCGGTGTAGCCGGAGTGCAGTCTTCGTCAGTCGGTTCGGGTCAATCGAAACCGTCGGTCCGCGGAATGGGTTTCAACCGTCTGGCGGTGATCCAGGACGGGATCCGGCATGAGGGACAACAATGGGGCGACGACCACGGACTGGAGATAGACCGGTTCGCGATAGACCACATAGAGATTATCAAAGGACCTGCGGCTCTCATGTACGGTTCCGACGCTATCGGAGGAGCCATATTATTAAGTACGAAGGGACGAAGTACGATGTACGAAGGGCGGGACGTCGGCGGTTCGGCATGCGTGTTCATGCAGAGCAACAACCTGCTCTTCGGAGCTTCCGCACGCATTGAAGGACAAGCGGAAGTACAAAGGAACAAAGTACAAGGTACAAAGGACAGATTCTATTGGCGTGTGCATATGACCTATCAGGACTACGCGGATTTCACCGTTCCGACGGACAGTTTTGAATACTATTCGTACCGTATTCCCCTGTACAAGCGGACGTTGCGTAATACGGCAGGACGTGAAGCGGACGGTTCGCTCATCCTCGGTTATACATCGGGCAACTGGCATACCTGTCTGCGGATCTATGAGACATGGGCCAAGAGCGGCTTTTTCGCCAACGCGCACGGGCTGGAGGTGCGTCTCTCGCAGATTGACTACGACCGCAGCAGGCGTGACATAGACCTGCCGCACCAAAGCGTTAATCATTTGAAAGTGCTCTGGCATACCGCCTACAGTCATGACCATTGGGGAATAGAGGTGAACGCTGCGTGGCAGCATAACCTGCGGAGCGAGGAGTCCGAACCCGTCTCGCACGGCTATATGCCTACGCCGCCGGACAGCAAGGAGAGGCTTTTCTCCAAACACACGGCTACGCTGAATGCCGCCGCGCGATGGGCTGTCGCTCCCCGTCACACGCTGCGTTTCGGACTCCAGAGCGAGATGCAACATAACCGCCGCAGCGGTTGGGGGTTCATCATCCCGGATTTCGAGCAGTACGGAGTAGGACTCTATGCCGGCGAGGAATGGCGCGCGACGAGGAATCTGACGCTCAATGCAGGCGTCCGGTATGACTTTGCGCACACGGACATTCACGCTTACAACGACTGGTTTCTGACGCCGGCTGGCGACACGGCTGTTTACCGGCAGCGCTCCGCTTCGCAGGCACGCAATTTCCATAGTTTTACCTGGTCGTTAGGGCTCCGGTACCGGCATGAGGGATGGCTCATCCGGGCGAATGTAGGCAAGGCGTTCCGTACCCCTATACCCAAGGAACTCGGAGCGGACGGAATCAACTATCACATCTTCCGCTACGAAGCGGGAAACGCGGAGTTGAAGCCCGAAGAGAGTTATCAGGCGGACTTCTCCGTAGCATGGGAGAACAAGTACGTGCGGGTGCAGATAGATCCGTTTGCGGGCTATTTCCCGAACTACATATACCTCAATCCTACGCCCGACTACCGCGAGGGTTTGCAGCTCTACCGCTACACCCAGGCGCAGGTCGTCCGCGCAGGAGGGGAAGCGATGCTGACCGTCCGGCCGTGGCGGCATATGGACATAAACCTGCAAGGCGAATACCTCTTTGCGCGCCAGCTCTCCGGCGATAAAAAAGGCTACGGCCTGCCTTTCTCACCGCCCTGGCGGATCATGCCGGAGGTGAGGTTCAAGTGGGGGAAAGAGCCGTCAGCTGTCAGTCATCAGCCGTCAGTTATCGGTGAGGGCTACGCCGCAGTGAACGTACGGATCTGCGGAGCGCAGAGGGACATTGTGCCGCCCGAGAAACCCACGCCCGGATGGTGGACCCTCAACCTTGCTGCCGGACAGCGGTTCGAACTGAAAAACTGCGCGCTGAGACTCACGCTCGCAGCAGATAACATATTGAATACCAAGTATTATGACCATACTTCCTACTACCGCCTGATAGACATACCCGAACCGGGATGGAATATTTCAGCGATGGTAGGAGTGGATTTTTAGGGAATTGATAATTGATAATTGAGAATTATGAAAAAGAATGTATTTTTGGCGCTCATTTTAGGCGCTATGATGGTGGGCTTGGGAGCCTGCGAAAACAAAAGTAAAGATACTACGCCTCCGGTAATTGACGACGCTTCGTTCCTGCCGGCTGACTGCGATATCTACTATCCCGGTGACACGATGGACGTGCATTTCGTGTGCTCCGACGACACGGAGTTGGGCAATTTCAATATCGAGATTCATAGTAATTTTGACCATCACACCCACGGCACTTCGGCTGTCGATTGCGGAGAGGAAGGAGAGGAACACCACCATGAGGAGGGCACAGGAGAAGAACATGAGCATGAGGCGGTAGAGGGTGCCTGGGTCTATAATCAGGATTTTGCTATCGCCCGCGGATTGAAAAGCGACACGGTGGATATCCGGATTCCGGTGCCTGCAGAGGCTCTTGAGGGCGACTATCACTTCATGCTGCGGCTGACCGACCGCGCCGGATGGCAAACGATCAAAGCGGTGGCTGTTCATTTAAAACACCAGGGAATATGAAACGGTTGTTTGTTATGATTGCCGTGCTGCTGTGTGTATGGGCGGCGCAGGCGTATGATTTCGAAAAAGACGGTCTGTTTTACAACATAACCGATCGTCTGAGAAGGACGGTGGAGGTGACGCATTGGGAGGTGATGACCGGTGCCAACGGCGTTCCTACACGCCCCCATCCGGATTTGTGTACGGCGCATGCCCACGACAGCACCCATGTGCACGGCCCGCATTGCCACCATGTGGAAGAGGAAGAAAAACCTGTCGCGCCGCAGTTTCCGGACACGGTCGTTATACCGGAGAAAGTATGGTACCGCGGAATCCGGTATAAAGTGACGGCTGTAGGTGACGGCTCCTTTTTCGCACGGGAAAACATCAGAGTCGTCCGCCTGCCGCGGACAATAAAACGCATAGGAAGGTCGGCGTTCAGCCGTTGCGGACTACTGTGCGAGATCGATTTTCCGGACGGGATAGATACGATCGCAGAGCATGCTTTCTATATGAACAGTACAATAGAGAGACCGGTTCTGCCGAAAGGACTGAAGTATCTGGATTCGTACGCTTTTGCGCTATGCAACCAGTTGAAAGAGGTGTTTATGCCGGAAGGACTGTGCTCCTTCCGGGCAAACGCTTTCGTACACTGCCGTAATCTGAAACGTATTGTACTGAATCAAAAGACTCCTCCGCGTGTGGAGACTACGGGGGTACGGGTGGATTTCAGGAATATTGTGTTCGAAGTTCCCGAGGAGGCCTTACCGGCGTACCAAGCGGACAAATTCTGGCGCGACCGGACCCTCGTCCCCTTCTGAGAGAGAAAAAATGCAGAAAAATAGCATACACTCTTGTGTATGTCAAAAATTTTTTGTACCTTTGCAGCCGATTTTATGCGCGTGTGCGCGTTATTAGTTGACAGTTGATAGTTGACAATTGATAGTTGACAATTGACAGTTCTTATCTCGGCCAAGCCTCGAACGATCGGCTGAAGCCGTATGGATAGTTAACAGTTGAAAATTAAAATACATAAATAATGGAAGATCAGCAAGAAAAAGAAAAGTATGATGGATCGAGTATTCAAGTGCTCGAGGGATTAGAGGCGGTGCGTAA
>JAEEGL012960407.1_pt1 | contig 40002 bp, 69 predicted proteins | sample 9134231 | NCBI WGS metagenome assembly JAEEGL01 (sample SAMN16246548, study PRJNA631951) | gut metagenome | biome: gut microbiome; feature: rumen; material: fiber-attached | host: Bos | place: Iran: Karaj | collected 2018-10
CAGCGAGGAGTTGCGGAGGGTAGCCGGTGAGGGTGTGTGACCGATTGGAGCGGTGGGGCACGCGCTAACCGGGGAACCCGCAGAGGGGCTGCAGGGGGGGGAGGATTGCATTCAGGGGGTAGGGGGTTCGATCCCCCTCATCTCCACCACAATGAAAAACCCGCAAATGCCCTGATTACAAGGCTTTGCGGGTTTTCTCTTTTGTTGCTCGCTACGTGGCAGTTGAGCAGAATTGCGTAAAATTGAGCGTTATTGCACCCACTATTGCACTCACAGAACGTCAAAAATACAGATACGGGGGGTGGGTATTCCGCCCCCCTATCTTAATTTGCGCATGACGCTGTTGTAGACCCGCTCGTTGACCATCTTAATGGTATCCATGAGCTCGTCAAGGACCGGGAATACCTCCGCAGGGTCTTTGCCGCTGACGGCCTGGAGGAAGTCGCTGTTTCCATACACCGCGAGTTCACCGCCTGTTGAACGTTGTTCGGGCTCCGGTGCGCCTGAATAGCGCATGACGGGTATATCCCGCTCCTCCGGGAAAAGTCTGTCCTGTATCGTGTAGAAGGCCGCAAGCATCATGCAGTCCTGCCGGTTCGGATCTCGTTTGCCCTGCACTTCGGCAATGGCCTCTTTTAGTGCCTGTTCAGTTATCAAGAGGCCTCACCTCCGTCAATGGGCGAGCTCGTCCATCAGCTTTTCAGCCTTGCGGCGCTTTTCTTCGGGAAGGGTATGGAGCAGGCCGCGCATCTCGTCAATGACGCCGTCCATCTCGTCAGCGTAGGAATATCCGTCGCCGGAATAACGTCCCATGCTGTCGCGGGGAGCGTTTCTGCGGCCACGTGCATAGCTCCTGCCGTCCCGATAGCTCATGCCGTTGCGCGGGTCACGATAGGTGCCGTAGCGCGGCATATACGCCTCGCTGTAACCGTCTTCCTCGGCTTCCATCATGGCCTTGACCGTCTTAATAGATTTGATGGCGTGGGTCATCTTATCGACAGTTTCAAGGTCGCCGCCGCTCATGCCGCCCTTGCGGATTTTCTCGGTAACGGGCTCCAGCTCGTCAAAGAGAGCACCGCAGAGTTCGTGGAGCATTTCGATTTTGTCCATGATACAATCCTCCTTCCCGTCAGGCTATACGACTGATAACGAGGTTCGCGTTCTGCAGCTCGATGACCGGCGCCGGGGTAACAGTCGGGTCAGCCGTGGCCGGAATGTTCTCAACGGCTATCGTAAAGCAGCAGCCCTTCGGGACCTTGATAATAGCCGTCGATGTGATATTGCCGTACTCGTCCACGGCGGCAGGGGTAAATATTGCCCTGCTCGTAACGCGAGGCTCCCCGTTAACGGTGATGGCCATAGCAATAGGCACAACCTCCTCCGCGTCCGCCGGCAGCGCCACGTTGCCGTTGAAAGTCACCTGATACGTGGCAAAGCACTGCCCGTTGGTCATGCCGCGAAGAATAAACACCCCGTCGCCGTCGCCATGATAGACCCAGCCCCTGTTACACGGGATCGATGCCTCAAATATAGCCGGTGCATTCAGCGAGATCTCCTGCACCGCATTGGCAAGATATTCAGCAGCCATAACGTCCTCACATTCCGCAGCCGCAGTTGTTGCCGCAGGTGAAGATGGGCGTCCTGCCGTAAACGGGGGTGCTGGGCACCGGGCAGTTGGAGAGGCGGTTATACAGAGCGTCGACCTCATCGGTCAGACCCTTCTGGATAAGCGCGTTCTGCGCGGCCTGGGACGCGGCGAACTTGGCGTCGGACAGCTGGGTGCGGAGATTGTCGGCTTCGCGCTTATAGCCGTCGAGTTCGAGCTGGCAGAGCTTGTCAAGCACAGCCTGCGTATTCGCCGCATTGGCGGATCTCGTCGCGCACGCCTCCGTCGCTATCGTGTACTTTACGTCCGCGAGGCCGGCGCGGTTCTCGCAGCAGCAGTTCTGCAGGGCGCTCTGTACGCCAAAGAGCTGCTGCATGTTGTTGATGCCGGTGTTGGTGATTGCCGCGTTGACGTCGGCAAAGCCGGAGCAGATCTTGTCGCTGATGCCGGTAATGGTGGTCTGCATCATCTGATCGCGGAAGCCGTCGTTGATGTTCTGGGAGTTATTCATCCACGGGTAGAGGTCGCCGCCTCCGCCGAACCCGCCGAAGCCATTGCCCCAGCCGCCGCCGAAAGCGAGAAGCAGAAGGATGATCCAAGCCCAGTCTCCGCCGAAGCCGTTGTTACCGAAGCCGCCTCCGCCATAAGCCGGAGCTACGGGCATTACCATTCCAGTCCCTTCATCAGTAAGTGCCATATAATACTTCCTTTCATAATTAACTGTATTATTTTGATGCCATCTATGCGCACTTGATAGCATTCAAAACCTTGATAAAAAGCGCAAAATAATGTATAATTAATTCGGAGGGATTGTATTGAAAGAGTGTTGGAAAGACATAGAAAAATATGCGGGGAAATATCAAATAAGCAATTATGGCCGCGTTAGAAACAGCAAAGGCTTAATTATGTCTCAACGCGTGCGCAGCGATGGCTATGTTTGCATTTCGCTTATTAAAGACGGAAAGTATATATCCGAATACGTGCATCGTCTTGTCGCTTTAGCCTTTGTTTCTTATCCTTCTCTTGATGGCGAATATGAAGTCAATCACATTGACGGCGTGAAAACAAATAATAACGCTGACAACTTGGAATGGATCTCGGCCAGAGATAACACGAAGCACGCAATTCTGCATTCCCTTCGGTCTATTAATCCTGCTGCGGGCAAGTATGGCAAAGATAGCAACACCAGCAAGCCGGTCGCCCAATACGATAAACAGGGAAATTTAATCAAGATATGGCCATCCCGCGAGGAAGCGGCACGTTATTACAAAACACAAAGAGGCAACATTTGTAATTGTGTGAATGGCAGAAAAAAAACTTTGTTCGGTTACGTTTGGAAAAACGCATAGTAGTTTTAGGCAGGGCAAGTGCTCTGCCTATTTATTTATCGTCTCCCCATCATCTGCATGGCCTGCTGAAGACGCGGATTAGAAACCTGCCCGGTCTGCATAAGGTGGTTCAAAATCTGCTGCGGGTTGGTCATCCCTTGCGGAATATTGAGGCCGCGCTGGCGAAGTGTACCCGCCGGATCTGCGCGGAGCTGCTGAAGCATTTGCTGCGGGTTCATCTGGGGAGCTCGCGGCCCTCCCTGCAGGCTGTCGAATAGGCTCATACATGTCATCCTTTCTTACGCTTTTTAGAATTCTGTCGAGCTCGTCTCGCCGCACGTACTGCGAAGGATCGAAGGGCTCCGGTGCGGGTGCTGGAGGGCGGCGGTCGAAAAACATGACCTCGCTTTCTCCGTTCATGTTGTTCGACTTGAAGGCGACGAAGCGGTCATTCTTCGAGATGAACAGCGCCGTCGCGCCTAACGCCACAGGAAAGCCTACAACGGCGTTTTCGTCATCGACGGGTATCGCCTCCACCGCTCGCGTCTGAACGCTCTGCTGCTGATACTGCGGCTGGTACGGCTGATAATTTGCAGGAAACCAAGGATTAAAAGCCATGGGTTAATTCCTCCTGTAAAAATAAAAAATCGGCGTTTCGTTTGAGCTGTCCCAACTATCAAGAAGTACGCCCCTGACGGTGGCCACATGGCCCCCGAATGCGAGGACGTATATCCCCTCCGGATGGTTCTCTACAAAGTCTGCCGCCGTGTAGTACGGCAGCACGGGAAGCACGGCCTTTGTAAATCCATGCGCTTTCAAGACCGCGCCCCAGACGCTGTCGGCGCTCGGCATATCGCATTGCCGTTTGCCTTCCTCCGCGAGTAGGTCATAGGCCTCGCTCCAACTCGTCCCAAGCGCGGCGCTGATCGCTCTTACCGCGCAGTCGCCTACACTCCGCCCGCACGGGTTCGGCTGGTACTTTCTCCATATCTTTGACAATCTCGTTCACCATCTTGTCCGCTCTGTCGAGGTCGTACCCGCAGAAGCTCATTATTTCGATGTAGTCCATGTCATCACCTTGATAAAAGTGTATAAAAAAATCCGCAGTCTCACCATGTGGCAAAACTGCGGATTTCTTGCAATTATTTACTTTCGAAGCTGCACGATGATCAATGCTCGATTGGCCTTGACCACATCAAAGCATTGCCGGGGCGACATATCGAACTCCTCGCTCAATGCTTCAATGCTTATCCTATCGTGCAATCTGCGCTTCATGAGCGCCCTGTCGCGCTCACTATGCACATACTGATCAATGATATAGAACAGCTCGTCTTTGCTTATGCCTATCATCGCCGCTTGGATGTCTTTCGCAGAGGGCATAATCTTACCTCCGTAGTTCTCCAAGCGGGTGACAAGCGTAGGCGGTTGGCGGCGCCGCTTGTCGGGTTAATTATACCATATTTTGAGCGATTTTGCAAGCGAAGCTTATTCTTCAATATATGTGTACGCGCTGGGGTCAGGATAGTGGGTTGCAGAGGTGTACACGGAAAGACTTCCGGCAGGGACATAGATTTTGCAAGCGGGGGTGTTGTCTCCCGCTTCTCAATCACATAGCTCACCCGGAAGACCCTGTTCCTACTCCGTGTGCGGGTTTATGTTGTCCCAGAGGTATCGTTGTGACGATAGCAAACTATCAAGTGAACGAGTAGTCAGTAGGGTTGGCGTTGGGTGGCCATTCGCAAGAGAACATCTGACACAAGAAAGTTCCGTCGATGGTTTTGCTATATGTAGCACTATATCGAGCCACGACTTTAAGTTGACTATATTGAGTAGACGGGCGCGTAATTCCGGCCGGATAAACTCCATAATTATTGCCCGCGGCGAAGTACACGCTTGTACCGTTGGTTGAATACATCGGCGCATTCATAACGGCTGTAGAACTCGGAAAAATAAGTGCGGTAGTCCCGACGCAATACCCGGATCTTAACCCCGCTTTGTCGATACTCACCCACAGAACAAGGTGGTCTGCATTCCACAAGTCCGAGCCAACATCTATGCGGACACCTGACTCCAACGTAACCGCACTTGTTCCCGTTACTTGTGCAGTATACTCTTTACTCCAGAGCCGAGTCCATCCGCCGCTCCCACCGCCAGCAAAAGTGCCGAGAATATTGAAGATGCTGACCCCGTCCTTGATGTTCTCCGCAAGAAGATTTGCGTCGCCGAGAATGGTCTGCGCTCCCGTGAGGTATTTGCCGCTCGGTATAACGATATTTGAGGTGGTCGGGGTTATCGTCTGCGCGGCCTGTGTCGAGAGGTTTTCCGTAGCAGAGCCGCTGACTGTTATCGTGCCAGCCGTGCCAGTGGATACGAAGCCCGCCGAGACGGACGGGGTAACGCTCTGCGTCTTGCTGACAGATGCGGTGATAACGCCCCCGCTCGAAACGCTTATCGTGGGGTTAGCGGTGATCGAGGTCGCGGGGGTCGCGGCACTACCGGCCGCAACAGAGGCCGAAGCGTAATTGGTTACATCGGTCGTACCCGAAGCCGTGATACTCTTTGTCCCGCTCACAAGTTCGCTCGCCGAGACGGATACGGGCGTTCCCGTAAGCGTCCCGCCAGCTATGAAGCCAGCCGTATTGGTGACAGAGGGCGTGACGGATACGGTGTTTCCGCTCACCGTCCCCTTTGTAGCCGTAGGCGTCCCCGCTGTTCCTGCGGAGACGGACGCAGAGGCATAATTTGTTACGTCCGTTGTTCCTGCGGCGGTTATGGACTTTGTACCGCTGACCAGTTCACTCGCAGTAACGGACACGGGAGTACCCGTCAGCGTGTTGCCGGAGATAAACCCGCCCGTGTTCGTGACGGAGGGCGTAACCGAGACGGCATTCCCGCTCACCGTGCCTTTAGTTGCTACAGGCGTTCCCTCTGTGCCTGTCGGTACGGTGACCTCTATATGTATATCTCTGTCGAGGACAGTCCCGCCCGTCTCCATCGTTTTGGTGACGGTAGCGGCTTGATCTGCGGTATATTCGACATCCCATTCCGTCGAGCCTTTTGTTACCGTGATGTCGTTCATGATACACCTCCGTTATAAATCGGCATTCCCGTCCAAAGGACAACGCCTGTTCCGTTGTGATAATAGACAGGATGCTGTACTGAAATCTCGAACGTGGTCGCGTTCGTGGCAACCCCGAGGTATATATAAATCTTTCCGTCCTGCGTAGTCGGCTTGTCCTGTGAGTAATAATCAAGAAGAGCCGAGCCGTCGGCCTGTGGGGTCGCCGTGATATAAATCGGTTTGTTCGGGGTCAGCGTCAACGCCGCGCCCGTGTTGTTGAACGAGTATCCAAGCGTAACTCCTGCATACTGTTGCCAACACACCGTCGCCGAGACGTTGGCGTTTGCTTCGACCACAGTAGTGGAGGTGTAAAAAACAATCTCGCCAAACGGGTCTATCGGTCTTGTGTTGGCTGTTCTCGCCGACGTGGCGTTGGTAGAGGTCGAGGTGTTGGCAGGGACATACTGCGTTCCATCCGCAGAACGGAACAGTAGGCGATAGCGGTAAAACTTATCGGACGCAGGGAGTGTTGTTGCGTTCGTTCTGACTTGGTATCCTATCGTGTTACTGCCTTGATACCCCTGATACATATCCCAGCAGCCGCCCGTTACACGCTTTTCGTTGTAGACAAAAAGCCAAGTAGTAGCCGCTGAAAAGGCGCTCGTTATTCTGCTCGCATCAGCGGCGGTAGAATACAGCGGCTTTGCACCGAGACCGTTGACATCGAGGGTGCAATTGGTAGTCGAGCTCACAACATCGTTTCGGATGTAACACACCACGCCGTCCTTGAGCTCATGAATGCCGGGAACGGTCACAGTAAACGCCGTGTTGGTCGAGGTAGAGTCAACCTCGCCGTAAGGGATGGCACAAGTCAGGTCGGCAGCTCCTCCCGCCGTGTTTGACCCTGCGTAAGCGTCGGCAAGGTCAGCTGCGGGGATGCCGCCTGCGGGTTTCTCATAGACATTAGGCTTGTTCTTGATATACGCCGCAGAGGTACTGTCACTCACATTCCAGTCGGCTTGCTCCTGATGAAATTCAGTAGTACCGAGTTTCTCCCAGCCGTTGGCGGTGTAGATATACTCGTCGTAGATATTCGGGGCGCTGCCGCTGTTCGGAACGAGATATATCGTATTGCCGCTCCCGGTGGCGGGAAGGGTCTGCACAACGGTGAATGTGAAACTTGTGCCGTTTAATCCGTTGTAAACGGTAAAGGTGTCCGTATCGCCATCGGTATACAAGATCGTGTAGGTGTCCGTCGTGCCGGGCGAGTGGTCGCCGCCGGTCAGAGTGACGGACGCTATGCCGTTTCCGGTCGGGCCGGTATTCCCCGTGTCGCCTTTCGGACCTTGCGGACCGGTTTCGCCCTGTGGTCCTTGAACGCCTTGCTCTCCCTGCGGTCCCTGCGGCCCAGTTGCACCGGTAGCACCGGTCGGGCCTTGTGGTCCGGTGTCGCCCGTGTCTCCCTTTGGGCCTTGCGGGCCGATGTCGCCGGTGTCTCCCTTTACGCCCTGCGGTCCCTGCGGGCCGGTTTCGCCGGTATCACCTTTTTCGCCCTGAATGCCCTGAATACCCTGCTCACCCTGTTCACCTTTAAGATGCGAGAACGAGAAGTCAAACACCTTCGCGGTGTCAGGGCCGGAGGCGGTGACGGTGACGGCGGGAGTGCCAGTGGTGTCGTCAACAGTCGCGGAGGGAATTCCAAACCCTGCCGCCACGCCGTTGTAGACGGTGCCTGTAGTGGTTTCGCCCTGCGCGGTAACAGTTATCTTAACCCCGTCTTCCGTTTCTTCTGCGGTCATATACGGCTCGACAACATATCGTGCAACAGGAGCGCCCATGTGAGCATTGATTGTCGGGTTGCCGAGTTGGACATTGATCATACTTTTGTCACCACCTTGAAAGAGGACGTCGGAATGATGTTGCACATAAAATGACCATTTTGATACCAATCGAGAGAATAAAGATAACTGCCAACGCGGAGCTTATCGCTCTGTTCTCTCGTCAGTTCAATGTCAAACGTGTTATTCTGTACGTTGTTGAACGTCAGCTCAACAATCGTTGCGCCGCCCTTTGTAATGCGAATGCTAAATTCATCGGCAGCCGTTATAGTAATGTCAGACAGCATTACGGGGAGCTTGATGCCGTAATCCCCTACTGCCATCGTTATTGAATAGCCGTCAGATGCCCACATATTAACTGCCTCCTATCTCCGCAAAGGGGAAGTTTTTGCCGGGGCAAGCCGTTGCGTCGAAGTCCTTATGCTTCTTCACGACCGCCGAGGGATAAATGCTCTTGACGTAGCGCACGAGGCGTTTTCCCGCCCGGATCTGCGCGTCGCTCATGGTCTCGGTCTCAAAGTCGCCCTCAAAGCAGATGCCGACCGAGCGCTTGTTGCAGTTTTGCGGGGTGCAATGAGCTCCGACCTTATCAATCGGTCTGCCCTCGTAGATGGTTCCGTCCTGCCGCACGTAGAAGTGATAGCCTATCCCGCTCCAGCCGCGGTTTAAGTGCGTCTGATGAACGACCATCACGGACCCCTTCGCCCCCGCGTGGTGCAGAACGATAAAGTCCGTTATGATCCTGTTGGACAGCGTACCTCGCCACGTGTAATTCGGCTTGATGATCTCCGAGGCCGTCAGCGGCTCCACCGCGTCGGGCGGATGATAGTCCTTCAGCTTTGCGCGAGTAAGTCTGCCAACGATGCCGTCCGGCGTGATGTTCGGATAGCGGCTCATAAATTCGACCGCCGCCGCGTGCGTGAGCGGCCCGAATATCCCGTCGACCTTCAGATTGAAGCCGTGGCGGTTGAGATGCCACTGCAGCCATTTGACCCAGCTCGGTTTTGGCCTCCCGATTTCCTCCGTGGGCTCGTCATAAGGACAAGCCTCCGTCAGCCACGCGAGGACGTAATTGTGGTTTTTGCGGTTTGACTTTTTATAACTCCCGCTCGGGGATATGCCCTGCGTGCTGTCGCCGCCGTCGAGCATGATTGCGCTGTCAAGGCCAAGCTGGAAGCAATAAGCCTGCATCTCCGCCGGCGTTCTCGCCGTGGGCTCTGCGTAGAACCAGACGCGCCCGTCCGGGAATATGCCTATTGCCGTGCGGGGTCTCGCTCCCACGCGGTCCGGTGTAACGTGCAGCGTCTCTTTCTGCCCGTTGCGGATAAGGCAATCGCACGCGATATAGTTATCGAGGCCGCCGGTGCCGAAGCAGAGCCTTATATCGGCGGCGTCATCGTGCCAGCCGTAGCCGTAATAATTGTCCGTGTCCCCGGAGATGTTCTCGCCGTTGACTATCAGCGGGCAATAAGCCTTATCCGGGTGCTTCAGCTCATACAGGCCGCCGTTGATGATGACGTCGCAGTTGGTCTCGGTCTTTATCTGATCTATGGTCTTCTTGCCCTTGGCAACGTATATCGCCAGCTTTACAGGCTTGCAGGTATAGATCATTTGCTGTTCAGCTCCTTCAGCCCGTTCCATACGGCACAGATGCCGGCGGCGAGACAGTCACCGATAAGCAACGTGGGAGTGAATATCGAGCCGAGCCACGGAAGGACCTCCGCCCACGTCTGCGGGGTCGTGCCAAGCGCCACGCACAGGGCAGGGATAAACGTACCGGCAAAAGCCTGAATAAAGGTCTTGCCGGTCCTTACCAGCCAGTCGGGAACGGGTTTGCGTTCATTCATGTCATTTACTCCTTTCAACAAGCGGCAGCGCATCGACTGCCTTCATTATTGCGTCCGCGTCTCCGTTGCCTTTTAGGCCGTCATGATAGCTTGTGTGCATATCGCGGAGGCGCTTGCGATCGTCAAAGGTGACCGCGCCCTTTTCGATGTATGACTGTCCGAGGTATATGATCCGGTCAAGCAGATCACAGCGGAGGCCGTCCCGGAGCGCGTCCATCTTATCTCCGGCTTCCTTCTGCCATGCAGCGAGTTCATCAAGCCGCTTTGCAACGTTCTCCTCCGCCTTGTCTTCCTTCTTGGCCTTGCGCTCGGCTTTTTGCTTCCAGATCCCAAACAGGCCGTTGATGATAGCGGCTGCCCCGGCGCTTCCGAGAAAAGCTAAAACAAACGTCAGCCCTGCGCTCACTCTTCGTACGCCTCCCCGGTAATCTCTTCATATTCGGCGGGGGTCAGCTTGCCTTTTCGCACAAATGCCGCGACCTGTTCTTTCGAGTACAAGCCGGCCTCATAAAATCTTTTGACTTTTTCGTACATTGCCTTACTCCTCCTCTATAAGCGTGTCCGTCATCAGCGCGGTATAAAGGACCTGCGCCTCAATACGCTCGAGGTCGGTCGGCGGTTCGGGGGTCTCGGGGTGCTCCGCCATATACGCGTCATAGGCCTCGGTGTTCTTTGCCACGGCCGTAACCACTCCGTCATCAACGGTCAGCGTAACAAAGCCCCGTGCGTTCATAAACGCTTCAACGAGGATATCCGGCAGTTCAAGGTCGCCCTCCCTCGCAGGAAAGTGCGGATTGCCGTAGCTGCTGTTTTCGGGCATCGATTTTATATACCACATAGTTGCTCCTCCTTAATAGAACGAAACGACATAATAGGTGAAATTGTTCTCGTTCATCTGAATGTCAGCCGAAGATGTACTCCACCACGATATCGTTTTGTTGTCGTTGGCCAGCGTGTATTTCAGCGAGGCGTTTATGTCGCCGAGCCGTCCAAACGTGCAGGACGAAGGGTGCGCGGTATAGTTCGCCACGATTGCCGCCCACGGGAGTATAGCCGACTGTGCGCTTTGAATGGCAACGCTGCCCCCGCCGTAGGGGTTGTAATGTCCGAGTATCAGGACAAGCTTCGGCTCATGCGCGAAGGCCAGCGTGTTTTTGTTGGATGTGTCGTAAGTGCCAGTCCCCGCATAGCTCTGTAGTTCCGTCTTCCCGCTTCCTGCCGTAATAGCCGCAAGAGCTTCATTCGGCGTGTCGGGTGTACTACCAAACTCCGCGAGGATAGCGGCTGCCGTGGCATCGGTGAGCAAGTTCGCTTTGTTTAGCGCCGTTCCCAGCTCCGTAGGATTATCGGCCATTTCCATATCAAAAAGGTCTGTTTCTCCCGTGACGGGTGTGAGTTTCACCCTGCCGGGATTAAGTGGAATTCTGTCTTTCATATTTCGCCTCCTGCCGTTATCGTGGCTTCAGGATTTGTATAAAAACTGCCGTCTGATGTATCGGCCCAGCCGTATACATCGTCAACAAGGTCGTGTACGGGAAGATACCTTGCTGCGAATACGCCGTTTTCATAGCGTTCCAGCCAAGCTATGCGCATATTGGCGCTTGCCGCCGTGCCGTGTATCGTCAGGCTGTTTGTGCTTTCAAAGGCCGATACCGCCGAATACGAAGCAACTTTGCTGTCATCTATCCACACGCCGCTTTTGTTTTGCTTTGTTTCGTGCCAAGCGCCCATCGGCACCGCAATCGAAGCCGTAGTATTGCCGAAGCGCCAGTTTGCCGTTGAGTTGCCGTTGGAGGTATAGGCGGTAAAGTTCGTCGTTAAAGATGACCCGCTATCTGCTTGATAGATGTACTGCCCGATTGCCGAACTGGGTCTGTATACTCGCGCACGGATCTCCGTGTTGTTGTTCAGCTTCGTACCCGTTATCGTGATGCCCTTGGTAGATATCAGATATTCAACCTGGCGATAGCGCACGGTCGTTTCTTTGGCATATATCACCGCGTTTGAATGATACACGCCGCTCCGCACGAATACTGACAGCATGCGCTCCATGATGTCATTGACTTCGGCAAGCAGTTTCTCAATGTTATTTGCGTCATCGTAGGTTATAAACCGCATCGTCTGCGGCAGTCTCTGTGACGCGCTAAATGCCGTTTTGATTGCATTTACTGTCGCAAGGTATTGCGTCATCTCCGCAGGCGTGGGGCGCGTCTGTGCCGTATAATCTGTCCGCAGAGGCACATATCCGGGTATGTCGTAGCTGTAGATCTGCGCTATTGCATATATCTCCGCGCAGGCCTCTCCCACCCTGTTTACATCGGTATGCCTGTACGCCCCGCGTCCGGCTTCGTAGACGGCCTTCTGTGCGGCTGTCATATCCGCATACTTTATGCCGTTGAGCTGGTTTGCTTCGTAGACTTCAAGGTCTGTGCGGTCAGTTATGAGATTATCAAGCGCACTCAATCCTCAATCACCTCCGCATCACTTAAAGCGAAGCCGGAAAGGACGATGCTCCCGCTGATATAATGGCCGAGGAAGTTTGTCCCCCACGGGGTAATAGTCTGCACGTAGTCGCCCGGTTCTTCGCCGTCAAGCCTGAACTGCACCCGGTGCGTATTCCTGCGCGTAACTTCATCCAGAAGGTGCTGGGCTATATCCGCCACGTTTGCCGAAGAGATGAGCGTGCAGTCGCTGACCTCAATGACGTTTGCCTTGTCGCTTGCAGTCGCCGCCGGATTGATCAGCGTCGTAACGCTCACCGTGTCGTAATAGGTCACGCCGTTTATTACTATGCCGCTCCCGCTCCCGCTTGTCGAATAGGAATGCGCCGCTACCTTGACCGCCGTGACCACCGACTGCTTGCTCACGCTGCCCCCGGGCCTCAGCCTGTGCTCGTCCAGCACGGTGGGCGTCGGGGTGCCGAGCGTGAATATCTTTATCTTGTCGGTGCCGCTCGTATCTGCTACGGCGCCGAGGGCAAAGCACAGCTGCTGCAGGGCGGTCCTGCGGTTCTGCTGATACAGAATGCCGGTGAGCGTTACGCTCTGGAGATCCGCCTGCATATCGACGTCAAAGTCCCCGCATATCGCCTCCGCGATAGAGAGGGCCGTCGCGCCGTTGTAATACGTATCGGGGAAGACGTCGTTTTCCAGGACGCCAATCGCGTCCACGCAGGTGATGTCGTAGATGTTCTCCGCCTGGCGGTTGCTGTCCTCAATGTAGAACACCCCGATAAGGGTTGACCCGTCGTAAGCGGCCATCTGCTGCTTCGTCTGGAAGATGTACTCGACGTTTTCCTTGCTGGAGAGCTTAAAGTCCAGCGTATTCGTGGGCAGCTCCCGCGAGGTGTTGTCTATCTGCTGTACGATCCTCGCGCTCCCGCTCCGCAGCTCGTCCCGCTCGAAGGTCCTGATGATGCCGAACAGAATGCGGGAGATCCGCAGCTTCCGGCCGGGGTGCGTCATGTTGTTAAACGTGAACACGACTTTGTCGTAATCGTTGACGGTGTTCTCGCAGAAGTAGTCCGGTCCGTCGGGCGTATAGTTCTGGCTGTCGAGAAGCGCTCCGGAGGCGTACCATTTCACATTGACGGAATTGCAGTAGCCCACGCCGGACTGCTCGATATACACGCCGAGCGAAGTAAATGTGCCGGTAAATTCCACGGTAATGGTCGGCGCCGTGGAAAACGAGCCGTCGTTGCCTGAAACAACGCTCGACACGTAGGCGACTTCCTGCCCGTCGTATAAATCAATCGTCCCGTCAAGCGCCCACCAGTTTGGCTCAAAGGTGGCATATCTGCCGCGATCACCGCCGAATGGTATCAGCGTTATATCGCTGACCGCATCAACGGAAGTAGCAGAGACGGCAGCGTCCTCCGCCGCGCCAGGGGCTATGTCCTGATAGACAACCTTTACGCTCATACGGGCCTCCTCTGGGGCTCCATGGCGATAAAGTTAAAGCTCAATCCGCCCCAGCGATTTTTTGCGCCCATGATCTCCAGCTCGTCAGAGCCCTGCGTAACGTAAGCCTTGAACGTCAGCGTGTCCTGTCCATACGGCACCGTGATGACGTGGTAGTCCTTCGGCTGGCTTATGAGCTGCCAGAAGTAATCATATTCCCATGCCGTGGCCTCGTCCGCGTCAACTTCAACGGAATAGTTGTAGTAGGTGCCGATTATGTCCCGTTCCATTTCACCGGACATAACGCGCCCGGCGTTTTCGCCGTCAAGGACTTCAAACGAGCGCTTGATGCTAATGAAATGAATGTTGTAGAAATAGGTGTTGTCAATGACAATGGGAGATACGTTAGGCATAGCTGCCTCCTATCTTCAGGCCGACGCGCTGGCTTTCAAGCCTCGACACGTCCGCCACAGCGCGGCCCAGTTCACGGCGGTCGAGTTCAAGCACTATGGTCTGACGTCCGTTGCCCTGCTCGGCCATGACGCGCCTAAATGCGGCAACAATCGTATCAAGCGGAGCCTCAATGTTTGTTCCGCGCGTCTGGTCGCCCAGCACGGCAAGAAACTCTCTGTTCGGCGGAATAACCGCACCCTCCGCAAGGCCGGGGATATTGATGCGCGGAATGCTGACCGGAGGAAGATTGAACCCGACGTGCTGTCCGGCGAGATCTCCGAAGAGCACCCGGTTGTTCGGCAGGTCAAACGATATGCCGTTGATTTTGTTGACGATGAAGTTGATGGCCGTCTCGATTGCGCTTATGATGCCGTTTATCAGTGCCGCGAGGCCAACAAGGCCGGACTTAACGCCGGCGAGCAGCGCCTTGCCTACGGTGAGGCCGCCCTCTTCAGCTTCGTGCTCCATGGTGTTATGGAAGAAGCTTGTCATGGCTTCCCACGCGTCTTTGATAGGCTGGAACAGCTTTTCAAAGATGGGCGCGACATTGACGTCCCACCAGCCTTTGATGATGCCCCACGCCTCCTGTATTTCCTTAAACGCGGCCGTGGTACGCTCCTTCAGCCTGTCCCAGAGAATGCCGTACCTGTATTTGATTTTCTCCCAGACGTTGCTCCAGGCTTCCATGCCGCGCTGCCACGCTTCGGAGATGGACGGCAGCTTTGCAACCCACTGCTCCGCTTCTTCCACGAAATCGCGGATACCCTTGCCGCCCGACATCTTCTTAATCGGCTTGCCGTATATAAGGTCGAGTATCGACGCGACCGCTTTGAGAACCGTGAATATCGCGCCAAAGGACAGGCTCTGCAGCGAGTCCAGCGCACTCCACAAATCTCCGCTCAACACCGCCGCCAGTACGGACAGCGCCGTGGCAAGTGCACGTATTGCGAGAATGAACACATCGGATATGATCAGCTTCACAGCCTGCCCGGCGGGAGAATTCCAAAACTCCTCAAGGCTCTTTTTTAATCTGCCGACAGATGTTATAAGTTCGCTTATGGCTTTGCCCAGCCCGGTTTTGTCGAGAAAGTCCTGTACCTTGCTGACAAGTCCGTCATCAATCTGAAAATTCGGCTTTACTGTGGACGAACCGCCGCCACTACCGCCGCCAGCGTTGTCTCCAGTGAGCTGGTTTATTTCGTCGAAGTTGGCGAGCTGCTTTGACGCCTTTTTCGCTGCGCCGCCGACGCCTTCAAGGGCGTTCTGCTCGTTGTATAGGTTCTCTGCCGCCTCCGCTGATGCCTGAACAGTTGTGCCAAACAGCGAAGCGACAAGGCTGGCAATCGCGGAGACAATCTGCGTAATGACCTGAATGACCTTTGTCAGCGCGGGGATAAGCACGTTCAGCAGAGGCTGTGCGAACGTCAAAAACGCGCCCTTGAGCTGTGCCAGCGCCGCAGAGGCCTCCGAGTTGGTGTTGATCATATTGAGCAACCATTTACGGACGTTCCGGAGCGCCATGGTGATCATGGAGAACACGAACACACGCTTGGCCAGTCCGACGAGGCGTTTTCCGAACTTGGATATGCCGCTTCCCGCTCCGCTGAAGCCCTTGGAAATCTTCTGCGCGGCCTCGTTTCCGGCGCTGCCGAGCTTCTGCATTTCCTGCGTGGTCTTGTCCGTCTCCGTGGCAATATGATCCGTGGCCTGCGCGGTCTGCTCTGCCGGCGCCTGGACGCGGGAAAGCTGTGCGGCGTACTGCCCGGCCTGCTCCTTGGCGGCGTCGAGGTCGGCGTTCTGGTATTTCAGCTGCTGGTCGATCGTCGCTATTTTCGACGCAATGCTGTCATACTGCTTTGCGAGGGACTGCGCGAGCTCGTCCTGCCCGCCGCCGATGGCCGCCTTGTACTGCGCCTCGACGTCCTTCAGCTGGTCCGTAAGAATATTACGGCGCCGGCCCTTCGCTTCCATCTGCTCCGTCAGTGCGCGAATTCTATTTTGAAGGCGGTTCAGCTCTGCGAGAGCCTGCTTGTCATCTATCTCGGCCGAGAATACGACCGTTGCGTCCGCCATGTTCTCACATCCATTCTTTCAGGAATTGTGCCTCTTCATCCGTGAGGGGCTTCTGTATGTCAATGAGTTCTTTGTTTCTCTTGTAAAAGTCCTTGTCCGTTTTATCGAGCGCCTTGCCTCGCGCCTTCTTGTCCCTTATGGCCACGATCTGCGCGAACAGGCAATCCCCTATTGCCATGTAGGCCGACAGGAAGCTCCACCAGTGGAGATACTCCATGCCGCGAATATCCTGCCCGATATTCTTTGAAATCGGGCTTGCGATGAGATTGAAGTCCTGCGTCCAGCTCACGAGCTGCGGCGCGTTTCTTTTCTTTTTGGCTTCGCCGCCGTTGAGGAACCACAGCGCCTGCTCGACGGCCTCCTGCCAGTGCTCCGGCGGGATCTCGTCAATATACAGGCAATCGAGCAGTTCCATGACCTTGTTGTAATCGTCGAGCTCCGTATCAGTTAAGGCGAGGAAGCAATCCAACGCGACCCGATAATCAGTGCGTATAGGTACCTCCTCGCCTCCTACTGTCAGCGTCGTTGGAAGCCCTGTGTTCCAAGGCGCTGTCATTTCTTGTATTTACCTGAATATTTCCTGATGCGGGTCTGCGCTTTGGCCTTTTCGGCGTCGAGGCCGGCATCCATGTGATCCAGCACAGCAACGAGCAGATTAGCCCACGCGGGGAAGCCGTTGCCTATCGCATGAACGGACTGTCCGGCAAACAGCGCATCGCATATCGGTACGTTGAATATACCGTCGAGAATGCCGCGCATTTCCTTGTCCGCTTCCACGCAAGCCTCATATATCTCGCGCCATGTCTCGCCGTTGAAGGCCGTCAGCTTCTGCTGTACCGCGTCAAGCTTTTCGGCGGCGTCCATGATAGCCGCTATGAACATAACGTCGTAAGGGTTGAACGTGACTTCTGCGCTGTGTCCTTTTCCGTCCGTGAGTTCCAGAGTGCGGACGCCGCTATCAAATGTCAGGTTAATATCTGCCATGGGTTAATCCTCCTCCTTACCCGTCAGGTAGCAGGCGTAAACGTAACCACGCCGCCGCTGTCCTTGGAAGCCGTGCCTACCGTGCGAGTTCCGCCGTAGGTAACGTCAAACGGCATGCCGATAGTGCCGCCGCCGGCGCCGCCAAGAGAAGACGGACGGATGGAGCAAGCAGCGTAACGCTCCGCAAACGGGGTCGAAGCCGTACCCGCATAGAAATGCACAATGAGCATATCCATGTTGCACAGGGCCGCGTAGTCCTGATCCTTGACCGCCGCGTTCCAGAGCTTGACAACAGCCGCGTCGGCGCTGTCCAGCTCAACGGGGTCAAAGCTCTGCGTGATGACGGGCTTTTTCATCTTGGTATAGGTGCTGCCGAGAATATCCTGCGAGCTCTCTTCGCCCCAGTCTATCTCCATGGAGCTATCCTCAACGCGCTTGCCGACCGCGCTCCAAACCGGGGTAGAGGTCGTGCCCGTGTTGAGGTAGGCGATCATAAGCTCTCGCTTTATGGTCTCGCCGGCAGTAGTATTAAAAGTGAGATCTGCCATTTAATTCACCTCGTAATTGATTTTCATGAGTATCTGATGATCTTCGTCGCCATTCTCATAAATGGCGAATAATGCGCTCCGGGTCGTGGCCTCGCACTTGATAACGCGGACGCCCTCTCCGAGGCTCGGCGGGTTTTCTTTTGCCCATTCTCCGATGGCATTCAGCAGCTCATCGGCTTTGAGCCTCGCGTCGTTGGACGCGCCGGGCTTGATGCGGTAGATGATCTTGAACTGATACTCGCCTTCATGGCCGCCGGTGATGTACTGCCGCACGATGTATGCGGCCTGTATCGTCGAGACCGCCATGCCTACGGCGTCGGCTTTGAGCTGTTCGAAGTTAACTATGGCCACGGGCAAATCCGCATAGGTGTTTATCCATGCCATGACCGACCGCGAGATCCGCGCTTCTTCCTCTTCCGGAGCGAGTGTTCTGTTATTTGCCAAAGTGATCCACCGCCTTCTGCGCTACGCGCTGCCATTTGTCGATGTTCTGTGCCTTCGAGGCCTCGCACCAAAACGCCTGTGCTTGCTCGTGACCCTCTTTTTTTGAAAACACGAGGTTGCGGTCCGTTACGACCTTGCTGCCGCCGGCCGGCGCCCACGTGCTTCCGGTGTTCGGGTCTACCATGACCTTGCCGTAATACAGGAACCGGGCATAGGGCCCGGGGTATATGACCTCGTTGCCCTCGACCTTCGTCCTGTTGTCCAGGGACCCGGTCAGCATCGGCACATAAGGCGAGGTATCCTTGCGCATCTGCTCGGCGAGAACGTGCTCGGCGTACTCCTTGACCCGCGGTATCTTCTCCCGCGCCACGCCGGAGAAATCAGCGTTAACGGAAAACCCGAACTTCATCGGCCGCCCACTTCCCAGTGCTTCGGCGTGCCGTAGTCCTTTTCGTCGACCTTGGTCACGTTATAGCAATCGTCGTGCAGCCTCGCGGCGTCTATATCTATGACGGTCGAGCCGCTGACGGTCTTGGTAATAACGTGCCGGCCCTTGATGAAGAAGGTCTCGCCGCCGTTGCCCTCGAAGGAGAGCGTCCAGAGGCCCGACTTATTTGCCGCGGCCCAGAAGTCCATCGGCTTCGCGTACTGCTTCGCCGCGCCGGTCAGTCCGTCCGTAGCCTTCACGCCGAAGGGAATATACACATCGACCGCGTCAGCGCCTTCGAGGCCGCTCTTCCGGACGTTCACCGCCTTGGAAGCATCTACGAACACGCCCTCGAGGACGGTCACGTAAGCGGTGTCCGTCTCCGCGAACGTGGTCACGTCCGTCGTGTGGATAACGTTGTAGACGGTTATCGTGTGCGGCGCGTACATCAAATCTTCCTCCACGGCCCGAGCCGGGACGCGAACTGGCCCTCCCACGTACCCGCGCCGGCAGAGCCATTCCCGCCGTCCTTGAGCTTGTAGGTGTAGCCGCCAACCGTCTCCGACTGGTACGGGCTGTTGATAGCTGCGGCGTTGTCCGTGCACCAGCGGTCTATATCCTGCGTAAGTGCGAGGAAGTCCGGTGGGACGGCCATAGACCATACCGCCCCGGAAAACGTCTCGTCGGTCAGCATATCGTTTGTGGAGTGCACGCCGTCGTTGAGAATGGAGCCGACGATGCGAAAATACTGTCCGTCGAGAAGAGGCAAGGCCGTGCCGTCCGCATAAGTCAGCACGCCGCCGCTTATTGTGAAGCTGCCGAAGTATTTATCCCGCTCAAACCAGTTGCGGAGATACTGACAAATCTGCGTGAGCATGACCTTGCCTCCTTTGCGTTATTATCAGGTGCCGGCGGTAACGGTGCCGTCAGCCGTGGCGATAGCCTGACCGGAGCCGTTGACCTCAACGACGCGATACTTATGGCCATTCGTGGCGGTCACGACCTGATCGTCAACGACCTCGGTCCAGCCGGTCGGGTCGAACTGCGCCAGATAGGTCGGAGCAGCCGGAGCCGTGGAGGCCTGAGACTTGAAGTAGTACTTGCCGCCGCCGACAGTCGGGTCGGGAACGGTCAGCTCGCTCTTGCCGGCAGCGCCCGCGGAAGCGGTGGAGAAGCCGGTGATAGAAGCGATGGAACCAGACGCTTCGGCCTTAACGACCGCGATGCCGTCGATGAACTCGGCCCAGAGCGCCATGCCCATGAGGGCGAAGCTCTCGCCAACAGCCGTGGTGTAGTTGCCCTCGGCGTGGAAGCCGATGAGGTTGGTCTCGCCGGCCGTGGTGTACTGGAGGCCGAGGCGAGCGAACTCGCTGTCGCTCGGGTCGATGTAGTACAGGTCGATGTTCTCGACCGGGAGCGCTATGCAGATGCCGCGGGGAATGTCGGGATCGGAGAGCAGGATCAGCGTGGAGTAGCCCATGAAATTCTCGACATAGGAAATGCCGAACTGGGTCTGAACAGTGATGCCGGCGGCGCCGATGTAGCTGTAGGCGTCGAGGACGTTCGCAAAGCCTACCACGTTGGTAATGGTCTTGCGCATCTTGTTGAACTTATCAACGACGAGGCCCTTGGCAATGGCGAGCGCCATCTGCCAGCTGGTCTCAACGCGGGTAAGAGCGCCGGTGTTGAGGAAGTTATAGAAGCGGGTCAGGACGCTGGACTGCAGCTGGTTCCTGAACGCTTCGTCGGACTTCTCGATAGCGATGGCCGCGCCGTACTTGGCAACGTCCTCAATGGGGACGGCCTTGGCGTACTTCTCGATCGTGATGTCATCCGCGACGGCCTCGGCAATCGTGGCCTTGCTGTACGGAATGACCTCGCCCGGCTCAACGTTGCCGCTCTCAAGCGCGACGCTGGCGGTGTAGGAAACGAGGCGGGTGCCGGGGGCCTTGCGGATCGGGCGCATAATGCCGAGGATCTTGCGGAGGGCGTCCCAGTTGAGATTGAATACGGACACAAAGTCCTGCTCGCGGGCCGTAACGTTGTTGAAAACGTTGGGCAGACTGTCGCGAGGCTGGGTAAGGCTTTCAATGTTAGAAGCAGGCATAATTATTTATCCTTTCTGCTGCTCTGCAGCGATGATCTGGGCGAGCGCTTCCTGCCTTTCCGTAGCGTCGAGAAGAAAACGGCCATGTTCGTCCGTTTTGTAGATGTCGGCGCGGGATTTCGGCGCTCCCCCGTTGTTCTGGGGCGGCTTCGGGGTTCCGGCTCCCTCAACGCGGGAGGTTTCCACGTGCTCGGCCCACTCTTCTTTAATGGTTTTGATGTGGTCTTTTGCGTTGGCGATTTTGCCGCTTTCGTCAAGCTCGACCTTGCTCCAGTCGGCGTACTTGACGGCCTTGGCGATGCCCTTCTCGTTGAGCCCGGCGTCTTTGCACAGTTCGGTGTATGCGGCTCTCTTTGCCGACATTTCCTTTTCCTGCGCGACTTCGGCCTTGTAGGCGTCGAGGTCCTTCTTGGCCTTTTCGTACTTTTCCTTGTAGTCGTCGGGGTTTGCTTTCAGGGCGTCGAGCTCCTTCTTGGCCGCTTCATACAGCCCGGCGCTCTTCTTGTACTCGTCTCGCTCTTCCTTGATGCTTTCAAGGTCGGCGGTGTGCCTGCCGCAAATCTCCTCTGCGGCCTTGTCCAGATTGTCCACGGGCATTCCATGCTCGGACAACAGGCTCTTGATCTGCTTGATGGAAAACGACATTTTACATTTCCTCCTGTGTCTCGGTGCGCAGTGTATCGCGCATTCAGAAATTTATAGTCACCGCTATGTCTCGCGGATCGTATACGTTGTGCGGGCAGAGGGGAGTTGAACCCCTCATTATCGAGGTCATTCGACCCGACGCCGTTTCCGTTTCGCTATACCCGCATAAATGGAGCAACCGGGTGGATTTGCACCACCATCTGCCGCTTACAAGGCGGCGGCTCTGCTATTGAGCTACGGCAGCGAATAAAAAAAGAGTGGCAACCGACTACTATCTGTAGTCAGTCACCACTCCTCGGTGCTTCGCATCAAACGCTTATGACGCGGTACGCTATTTGATTGTTTCCCGTTTTAGCTTGACTATCACGACGCCGTCCTTGGTGGGTATGAGCTCCACCCGGAAGTCCTGTTTCAGGACGGCCTCAATGGCTTTTATATTGTCTTCGGTAAGCATATATCAGCCCCCTAATTATACCACATTTGTGCGTAAATATCAAGCGTACACCCGCATGCGCTGCGGCTGTGTCCGGAGATCGGCGGCCTCGCTGAAGGACTTGTACTTTTCGCGCAGTCTGCGGATGCGTATCTGCGCGGCCTGCTTATCCTCGGCGTTGGTGGCGCCGGCCTTTACTCGCTCCCACTTGCGGATCGTGCGCTCTATCTCGCGCTGCTTCTGCGTGGCTTCGTAATGGGTGTAGGTCTTGCCTTCGTATTCCACGTCAGGCGGGTCTATGCCCTGCAGCTGCTCCTCGGTGTAGGTCGGTTCCATGACGCCCTCGACAAACGCGTGGAAGCTGTGCCGGCAGTTGGCGCCGAGGATGCCCTGCACGTCTCCGTAGCCGCAGGTCTCCTCAAAGTCCGGATAATCGCCCTCGGACGCGCCGGGGAACATCTCCGTGTACATTTGCCAGCGGTATATGCGGCCCTGCCAGTCCTTATGGTTCTCGAAGCCCTCGCCCTTATCGCGGGCGCCGGCGTGAGCGGAGACTTCAACGAGGTCCGTCTTCAGCTGACGCATGGCCTGCTCGTCATACTGGCGGTTGACCTGGTTGATGCCGGTCATTACCGCACGCCTGGCCGCGACGTCCGCCTGGTCCACATGGCCGCTTTCGTAATCGACCACTTTCAGGCCACTGTCCGCAAGCTGCCGCGTGGCGTTGGCGATTGCCCTGTCATAACTCACGGCGCCGGAGGCTATCTGCATGGCGGCGTTATCCAACGCCCACTGATACGCCCTTGCCGGCGGGAGCATCGTCCGCCCCGCGTCCACGAGGAAGCCCATGCTCCTGTTGATGTTGGTTATCTCCGCGGCGGTCTGCTCTATAAAGCCGTCTATCACGGCCGCGTTCACAAGTGCGTCGGGCACCGTGATATGCGCGAGCGTGATAACGTTTGTGTAATATTTCTGGTTCTTTGCGATGACGTCCTCGAACAGCTTGTTCAGCTCGGTGCTGCTGACCTTTATAGTCTGCTGTATCGCCTTCCGGATCTCCGGGAGAGATATGCCGTGCGAGCGCAGAGCCTGTATATGCTGCAGCGTGACGGTGTTCGATTTGCCCGCGAGCACGAGCTGTTCCGCTATCTGCTCGAGCAGTGTCACTTCCAGCTCACGATAATACTGCGCGAGCTTTTCGGGCATTGCGTCGAGGATCTCAGGCGAGAACGGGTATTTCACTCGACATCATCCTGCCCCTCGGTGGTCAGCTCCTCCATGCCGGGCAGCGCGGCTTTTGCCACTTCAATGCTTTCACCCGTCAGCAGGGAGCGGCCTTCCTCGGCCTTCATGAGCCCCGCGCCGAGCATCTGGTATATCTGCGCCGGGGCCGGCTTTATATCACCCTCGGCCTGATCGCCGTCACCCATGAGGGTCATTATCTTCTTCGTGACGTAGGCCGGGTCGAGATACTGCGCGGCCGAGATGACCGTCTGCACTTCCTCCTGCACGTTGACTATCATGGAGCGGGTGAACGAAAATTCATCGTCCACGCCCGCAACGGCCATGATGCCGTGAAGGAAATCGTCGACGCAGTATTCGTACTGGTCCGCCTTGTTGTTCTGCGGTTCGTAGGCCGCACGGATCTGCGTGGCCGTATTCGCGCCCCCGGCTATCTCCTCCGGGTTCATGATCATGGCGTCCTTATACAGCTGCTTCTCGAGACGGTCGAGGAGTTTTTCACGAGCCTCGACGGGGAGGTTCACTGGGACCGCGTCCACTTCCTGCCCGTCCGCCGGTGCCGCCGCCTTCACGGTGCGGAGCCTGTCGAGGAAACGCAGGAGATCCGGATCGTCCATACCACCGGCGCCTTTGATTATCCAGTACAGCTGGGCGTTGTCGAGGTCGTCTTCCCAGCCGTTGAGGATAAAGTCGTAGGCGTCTATCTTCTCCTGCAGTCCGACGAGCTCGCTCTGGTGATGCGGATTGCCCCAAAGCGGGACTATCGGGAACGTCGGGTAGTTCTCGCCGTCGTATATGACCTCGCCGTCCGCTTCGCTTTCCTTGATGTACACCTTGTACGGCCTCTTGGCCATGATGTAGGTATCGTTGCCGATGGGCTGCCAGTCTTCGCTCGGCGCCTTGTTCGCCCAGAGATAGTTTGTGTAGCCGTCCAGCTCGTAGAACGTGGCGCGGAGCGGTTTGCCCTCGTCTATCTGCCAGAACCTCACGCCGGCGGCGAGGGCTCCGTTCTCTTCATCGTAAAGCGGTGCGAACTCGAGCGAGGAAAACACTTCCAAATGGTCGAGGTTATAAAACCCGAACGACACCGCGCCGACGAGAGCCTTCTTGCCCGCGTCCTGCAGTCTCGTGTCGAAGTCTTTGCCGAGTTTCTTGTCCGTGTCCTGCTTCGACCAGGAGACGCCGTTGGCGAGCAGGTACTGGTTGAGCTGGGTCACGAATATGTTGAAATAGTTAGAGCAGGAGCGGTGCACCGTGGCCGTCGTGTCAGTGTACTGCCGCCCGGTGAAGTCGGTTATCAGCTTCTGGTACTGCATCGTCGTGCGGTTCCTGCAGCGGTCGTATTCGTCCGCCAGCTTCGCCGTCTGATACAGGGCGCTCGTCTTATAGCTCTCTATGGTCTTCTTGATAAATTCCGCACGGTCGGTTTCCGTCTGCGGAATGGCCAGCAGATCCTGATAGGTTATCACTCGACTACCTCCTGTAAATCGGGATGTATTCGCTCTTCGGTTTTGCTATGTTCATCGTTTTGACGAAGTACCGGGTATCGTCCATCGCGTGATCATTGACTTTGACGGGTCTGTCCTCCGAGACGCTATCGTCCCAGACGTAGCCCTGCACTTCCCGCTTCCAGTTCTCGCACAGTGGGGAAATCTTTATCCTGCCAAGCTGCATTGCCGTGGCCGTTTCTCTTATGCCGTCCGCCACAGCGTTATCGGCTGGTATCACTCGATACTTCCCGCGCTTCCGAAGCAATGCAATAAACGAGGCTGCGGAGGGGTCCACGATGACGCGCAGCTTGTCGATTTCGGTTCCGATGCCCTGCGTGAACTTATCCAGCTCCACAGCGTACTCTTCATCGGTCTTCTGTATGCCGCTGTCACGGCCGCTGTAGTAGTATTCCCGCTCCCGGTACCACACGGCCCCGTGCTGGCCCCACAGCCCCGCAGAAAAGGCGTTCTGCGTTCCGTAGTCCAGCGATAGCACATAGCGTGTCGCGGCATCTGTGGGCGCTTCTATGGCCTCCTGGTACATCGGGTATATAACGCCAGTCGCCGCCGCCCACAGGCCGAGAATAAAGCGGTCATAATAAATCGTGCCGGAGTATTCGAGCTTCAGCTGCTCCACCACGTCCGGAGGGAGCACACCGTCATCTATGACATAGCTCTGTTGGTATATGTCCGCGTCGGAGTCCAGGAACTGCTTGAACCAGTGGCCGGGGTTGTCCGGGTTGCACGTTCCGTCAAAATGCGAATGCTCGCAGCGCAGACGGGACTTGAGCATTTGGAACACGTCTTCACTCCAGGTGGTGACCTCGTCCCCGTACACATACTCAAATGTCGCGCCCTGGATGCGGGCAACGTGTTTCTTGTTATCCGCACCAAGCGCATAGACGCGCCTGCCGAACATGAGGACGGTGCTGTCGGAGCGGATATTGCCCACACAGCCGGGCCATATGTCTCTCATTGGCTCCAGAATATTGCGTTCAAGAGTCCCGCGGGTATTCCCCATCAGGACCAACAAGCCCTCACCCTTCGCGGCGAGTATTCTTTTGGGTATCGTGGCGCACATGTCCACGAATGATTTACCGCTGCCGGTTGCGCTAACCAGTCTTTACGTTCCAGCGGTGATTACAGTTCATGAGATATTCTGTTTGCTTGGAGGTTAAAGACATACTGACCACCTCCCCCACAGTTAATCAATGGCGCTTTCCACGCCGCCCAGTATCTCCCTGGCTTTGGCGAGAGACGCAGTGTCTCCGCCGCCGATCGCCGCCCACTTGTCTACGAGCGTGCCTATCATCGTGGTAAGTTGGGAGGGTGTTGCTCCTCTGAGCTTTTCCTCATCGAGCAACACTTTAAGGCCGAGGCCGATTGTCTGGTTGACGGTATCACGCTGGCTCTCCATGTCGGAGATGATGTCCTGCGTGTTCTCTTCTTTTTTCTGCGCCGCAAGTTCGGCGAAGTTATCGCATGCCTTGACAGCACGGCGCACGGTATCGTTAGATACGCCGTTTTCTCGTGCGACTGCTGCATAGTTGCCGAGCCGGGCGTAATCTGCCACGAGCTTCATTTTCTGTAGGTCTGTCAAAGGTGCGGCCATACGCTCACCGCCTCTCTGACCGCATAATATGGGATAAGGCGGTCGTTAGCCGCCTTTGTGTTGTAGTTCCCACCCCATACCCCGCCGCTGGCCACGGCTTATCACCACGTTATTAAAGAGGAGGATTACCCTTTTTAAGTATAGCACGGCGGCGGGGTTTAAAATTCGCATAATGTAAATCTCAGCAGAGGCTGTCAAGCGTTACGCCCAGTACGTCCGCGATTTTCTTGGCCGTACTGATCCTCGGCTCGCGTGTGCCAAGCTCGTAGCTGCAAAGCGTGCTGACGGAGATCTCGCACCGGTCAGCGAGAGCGGTCTGCATCATTCCTTTGCGTTCCCGGGTTTCCCGGAGCCGCATGGCAAAGACGCCGGTCTTCTTCGACTTGTAAAACGGGCACTTGCCTTTTGTCGCGCAAAGCCTCTCGGTCAGTGCCTGGCATTTGCCGTCCTTCAGACGGTTGCAGTCGGTATAATCTTCAGGCGTTGTCATTTTTCTTGTACTCCTTTGTCCCGTGGCACACCCAGCCGATGCTTATTCTGTCGGTTATGCTGTTCCGGAGTACCTGCACTGTGCAGTTGTCGTAGGTGTATTCCTCGTCGAACATGCCCGTGTCGACCTCTATCTCGTTGCCGTCCTCGTCGTAATAGTGCATTTCCTTTATCATGCCGCACCTCAAATGCAGTCTATCGGGAACATGTGCGTGACGGGAACGTGTAGGGCCCGGGAGATCTTCACGAGCGTTTCGTATCTCGGGTTGTCATTGCCGCGCTCCCACCAGCTGATGATGGTCTGCGTCGTGCCTATCTTCTCCGCCAGCTCGCGCTGGGACAGATGATTGTCTTCTCGGTATGCCAAAATGAAAATTGCAAAATCACTCAATACCGGCATCAGTGCACCGCCTCCGCTATTGTGATGGACAGTCGGGGCCGCTCCGAATATCTCTTGAACACCCGCGCCGTTACGATCTGCGTATCATCGTGGTATGCCACTCCGTTCAACGCATCACTCACGACCTTCCCGATATTGTCCCAGTCGGGTTTCTTGGTCGGCCGGATCCCGCCGGCAAGCATCTCTTCTCGTTTCTTTTTGCTGGCAGACTTCGGCACGCTAAAATACGCGTAAATGTCAAGCGACAGAGCGTAGTCTGCCGGGAAGTAGCACACGGTAGCCTTTTGGTACTCTATCTTGATTTGGTTCTCATACAGTATCGTATCGTCGGGTGTGCGGGTTATAACGCGGTCCTTCACCTTTGCAAAGCGGGGTCGGCCTTTGCCTTTTGGTTCTCCGGGGACCTCAAATCTGACTACATTCATTCCTCGTCCTCCGCTTCTATGATGGTAGGTGCTTCTACAATCATCCTCAATAGTTCCCTTTTCGTTTCAGGCAGTTCATCAAGGTCTATATCATACCCGCCATCTAACAGTCCATATAGTTCATCGGCATCTATAAGCCGTCCGTGCGGCGGGAGTTCAACGGCGTGTTTATACGAGCGCCGCCATTCGCCTTTCTCGCCATAATTCCCAAGCGGTTTATAAACAACCTCGCCGTTGTCTATGGCAATTAACGCCGCCATAGTTGCTGGCATATTAAGCCCTTTTATCAGTATGCTCATTCCTCGCCCTCCGCTTCTATGATTGTAGGAGCGTTCTCAACATCATCCCCAAAAGTCGCATATGCGTACCCCCAAGTTGTGCCTGTCGATTTGTTCCATTTGTCCATTGCCAGCCTTCTGCATTTGTCCTCAAGCGCATCCGCATCTATCAACCTCCCATGCGGCAGCGGTGGGAGCCATCCCATCTGCCAAAATCGGAACAGCACGTTGTCAATAACCGCCATTTCTTCATGGCTCGTCTCTATGTTTGTGCTCTCTATTAGTTTCCGCTTATAGGCCGCTATAAGGTCAAAGCGTCCGTCGGTGTAAATCTCGTTCATTTGTCGCTCCTATCGTTAAGCCGTTCGTTCAGCTTCCACACTATGCGGTTGACCATCGTTTGAAGATAAACCGCCTCTTGTAAAACGTCCTCGCAATTGCCGGCCAGCATCTCTTTCCAGACGCTTTCCGTCAGCCTTAACGCTTTTGCGATTTTGGCTTTTTGATCGTTCATTCCTCATTCTCCTCTGCCTTGAGTGTGCATGCCGGCGTTGGCGTATAGAGCGCATCCTTGACATCGCGTTCATGCCGATAGGTCAACGCCAAAAGATGGCTTATCAAATCACGCTTAACGCCGAAAGGCGTTTCGATTGCCAAGATGTGCATGATAAAATTGGTAATCTGCTCGTCATAGGTCATCTCTCTTAGTGTGTCGCTCATTTCTCTTCCTCGCTTTCGTCCATCTTCGCCCCGCAGTTGGGGCAATACGGAAACGAACCAAATATCGGCACAGCTACTTTGCAAACAGAGCATCGTATCACGGGGTAAGTCCCGCCCGTTGTGCTTGCAAGGCGTTCGTGCGTCCAATGCCCATGCCGCGCCGCATCGGCAAGACCCTTTTCGTACTGACCTCTGTCGTACTGTAGGGCTTTGAGCAATTCGTCGCGGTCAACGTAGATGTCAAACTTTTGAATTGCCTGATATATTCCGTCTTCGTACTTGCGCTGCGCATCTTCAAATATTACCTTTATAGGACTTTCATACATTGTCCTCATCCTCGCTTTTGCCCATTCGTGCGCCGCAGTTGGGGCAATACCTAAAGCGGTCTGCTTCGTTATCACTCCACCTCCACGCCGTACCGCATAACGAACATTCACGTTTTGTGCTTGTGTCAATCCATTTGCCGTGCCGTACCTCTGCAACATCTGCGGCGGGGATGGCGTCGATAGCTTGCTCTGCGTTAAGTAGCATCAGATCACGCGTGTTCATCTCGTCAAAGGTGCGGTAGTCCGAGGGTTTCATCGCAGCTCTCGCCCTGCTAAATATGTTTACTGCTCTCTCGCGGGATATGTAGTCACTCATCCTTGATCGCCTCGCTTCCGCCGTCATAAGCTCGCAGCTCGTCCGTGATGCCCTGTGCTTTTTCGAGCACCGCCTTCAGCTTGTCGAGCCATTCCTCTTTCTTGTAGACTTCTGTCGGCGGCATCCCGAAAACTATATCAATCGCATCGTTCCACGTTAACGGCTTGCAGATGCCTTTTTCCGCTTCCAGCTCTTTGGCGATCAGGCGCTTTATCAGGTTTTCTTTGTTGACGTATTCAGGCATTGCCGCTCACCTCGCTTTTAGGTTCGCCGGTACGGAAGTCTATGAGCTCGTTCTGGAGGGCCAGAATGCCCTGGAGGAAGCCTCTGCGCTCGGCGGGATCGTGGCCCTTGTAGCCGTCATACTGCAGGCGCGAGATAGTTCTGCGTATCGTGGACACCGATATGGCGGTATGTTCTTCAAGATTAAAATCAGACATCGTAAGTCCTCCTGTTCCATAGTTCGATTGCCAGCTTGCGTGACGGTACCTCGTTTTGTCCTCTTTCGCCCATGGCCAGTGGGCCGCGGGTATTGCACTGGGGGCAGTACACATAAGCGTCATACCAACAGAGCGGCTCGTCTACTCCGAGGGCGTTCACTGTTCTCTCGCAGGGCTGCGCTCTCGACGTTATTCTTAAATCGCGTCCGCCGCAGAAAGGGCAGGGCTTAAATATCTCCATTGTCTTCCTCCATCTTCAGCACGCCGTAGTAGTGCTTTTCTTCGCCGATGCAGCGGAATATCGGCTCGCCTTCAAGCAACAGCCGTATCGGCGCCCCGCAGATCATGCAGTGCTTCGGAACGAATACTCCCGGCTCTGCAAGCCACGGCTTTCCGTTGCCCTGCTTCAGCACGCCCTCCATAGGGTCGAACTCAACGAATAGTGTCAGTTGTTCACCCATTGTCTTCCTCCAGCTGCTCAACGAGCGCGAGAACGCCGCTCACCTGTTCCATAAACGCCTCGGGTTCCGCTCCCACCTTGATGAATTTTGTTATGGTCAGCAGAGCCGACTTGTATATTGATGGCTCGCAGTCAGGGATATGCGGTATCGGCTTCTCTTTCGGCTTCTTGTTGTAATTGCCCGGCAGCTCGGCTCCTGCTTCGCGCAGGATAGCGACGATTTCGTCCTTCTTCACGCCGTTGAGGTCTGCGAGTATGCCTATCTGCTTCATGGGCTGCTTGGCCTGGTTGTAATCGGCCACGATTTCGTCATGGGTCATTATCATTTGGTCATCCTCCTCATATAGCCCTTGAGGGCGTTGATTGCTTCTTCGAGGGTGTCGCACCCTCGGCTTCCGCCTTCGTAGTACCCTCCCGGCTTGTTGTAGTCATAGCTGACGTAGATAAGGTTCGCGCTTCTGTAAAACTCGAGCTTCATCTTGTCTTTCTGCGCGGCCCAGCGCGGGTAGCGGGAACGGTGCTCGAACTCGACGCCAAGCGCGGCTCCGATTACTTCCGCCAGCTCTTCCTCGTCCAGATCCCGCAGGTCGGGGTAACCTACGAAGTCAAAAATGTTGAGCTGGTCCATCAGTGCAGCGAAAAGTTCTTACGCAGGATCTCGCCGCGTTTTTTCTCTACGCGCACCGTGCAGTTCTTTCCGGGCAGACAGGGCCGGCGCATTTCGTTGTCCAAAAGATAGTGGCAGGCTTTCCCGCCCCCGGTGCCGCCCAGCAATCGCCAGTATTTACACCCGCTGCACCCTTCAGCTGCAGGGTATTCGCTTATGTTGTTCTCTTCGAAGCGGTGCATTTTTGCTTTTGCTTCGGTGCGGTATGTCCGAACATAAGGCACACACTCATCGCAGTAGATCTGGCGCCCGTTGGCCGGCGTGAAGACCTGTTTACAGATTGCGCAGCGCTTGTCCTTGCATTTCACTCGTCCTCCAGCTCCCTTCGGCCGGTGATGACGTCTATAAGTCTGTTCTTCATCATCCGCGCACCGTCTCTTTTATCGAGGGACGCGCCGTCATCCACCATCTCCTCGATAAGGTCAAGGAATATCCTGCGGACCATGTCCGTGTCGACGATTTTGTATGCTGATTTCATGGGTAATCCTCCTCTTTGCTTACCACGTAAGCTCTATTCTCTTGAAGTCTCTGCTCCTGACGAGGTGCAGCCGCTGCGGGTGACTATTCTCTGCCGGCTGAAGCATCTTTGCCGCCGCATAACCGCCGTAGCTCATCCAGCTCTCTGCCGATATGGCGAGATAGCTCTGCGGCTTCACCGTGTTCGTGTGCGCGTCAATGACAAGCCTCTGTGGCCTCGTTGCTATGCCCTTATGCGAATGACCAACTACAAGGCAATCAAGATCTCCGGCAAAAGTCCTGCTCCATTCTTCCATTCGGTTCGCGGCGTTTCCTGTCAGCCGCCCCCCCGCGGCGCCGTGTGTTACCACGAAGATGTAGCTGACATTCGGCGTCGGCTTTCCGTTTTTGTTCTTCTGTGAGGCCTTCGTGCCGATGCTCACCTTTACCACGGCAAAATTCTCTCTATAGCGGTTCTCGATGTCGAGCTTCGTCATGATGTCATAAGTCAGATCTTGGTCAACGCCGCCCTTGCCGGACTTGGTACGCCGTTCGTGGTTCCCGCTGACGGCACATAAAATGCGGTCAGAGATGGGTGCAAGGTGCTCCGTCATTATCTGCTTCTGCTCCATCGGCCTGTAGACTTCGTCAAACGGGTTGCCGACAGCTGACTTGATATTGTTGTTTATCAAATCACCGCACAGCAGGAGGTATGTATTCGGCTCGTCTTTCATCTTCAGCAAAAAGTTTTCCCACGCTTTGGTGTTGTGCTCTATGGAGCCGAGATGAACATCGGCTATGGGTACGATGTCTACCTCGTCATCAAAGTGATGGATAATCATAGTGAATTCGTCAAGCATCTTCAGGCTCCTTTCAGCTTTGCCAGCAGATCTCGTGCTGCCTTGTCATCTTCTTCAGGGGTCTTCGTGGGTTCCGAGGGGTAGCTTGTGTTTTTTCCTTTTTCTCTCTGTTCCCAACTCCGCACCGCCGCTTTCCAGTCCTTCATCGGGTTGCGTCCGACCTTCCAGCCGTTGCTCTGGTAGTAGTCAACGAAGTGCTGCGGGTCTACCGTGTTGCCTCTTTCCTTGCAATACGCTTTTACTTCATCCAGCGAGGGCGGCGCGAAACGCGCACTCTTACGTATTGGATTGGATTCTGTATTCGTATTGGATTGGATTGGATTCAGGCCGCAACTCGCCGCAACTCGCGGCGGTTCGCCGCAACTCGCCGCATCTCGCCGCAACTCGCCGCAATCTATAACGTTGTCGCTCGCGTCACCATGCTCGGGAAAATCTAATATTTCCTCAAAAGTGAAGTGTTTTTTGCGGGTTAAGTTACATTTAGGGCAAAGCAGCTGAAGGTTTTCCATTGTGGCTCTGCCTCCCTGAGAACACGGCACAATGTGGTCGATGTGAAAGGTGCCGGTAGCCATTTTGATGAGCTTATGCGCGTCGGTCATTTCTGATATATGCTTACCGCATTGCTGGCACTTGAAGCCGTCCCGAACAAGTATGGCCTCTTTCAGCGCCATGGGGATAAAACGGCGATAATACCAATCGTTTACTGTCGTATCGTCCGGGTCAGGGCACTTTACTTTGCTTTCTCTAAGACGCTGATGCTCTCCCCAGTTCGGGAAACAGCCATATATTTCTTTTCTTGGCTTTGCGGTATAAAATTGTATTTTGCCGACGCCGACCAGTTCTATAAGGCCGTCTATCAAATCGTCGATGGAGACAACGGAAAGCTCACGAGGATAAAGTCTGGCAACCATAATCTGCGGGTCTGCGTTAAAGCGGCCGTAATCATCGGCATAAGTGAGAAGGCGTTTGTACAGATCCTGCGCAAAAAAGGAGCAGCTTGTAAGGCCCCGGCTTTCGTTAATGCTCTCTTTGATTATCCTGTTCGGCATAGCATCAGAACGGCAGCTTGCCGTCATCGTCGACGGGGACCATGGTCGGTCCGGTGCCCGAGGCGGTTTCCGCCGGCTTCTTGCTTTCGGCAAAGTACAAGTTGTCGGCTACGACCTCGGCGGTCTTACGCTTATTGCCGTCCTTGTCAGTCCAGTCGCGGATCTGCAACCGGCCGGACACCGCAACAAGCTGGCCCTTCGTGAAATACTTCGAAACGAACTCTGCGGCGCCGCGCCACGCGATGACGTCGATGTAGTCCGCTTCCCTTCTGCCGGTCGTTTTGCTGATGACGTCCTGCTCTACGGCGAGCGTGAAGCTCGTCACGGCGGTTCCCTGCTGGGTGGAGCGCAGCTCCGGGTCCCTCGTGAGGCGTCCCATCAGGTCGATGTGATTAAGCATTTGATTTCCTCCCTATATATATGATTTCCCGAATTCGTTGATGAAGTCCGTGATGCTCCAGCCGTACTCCATCATGGCTATTTCCTGCGCTTCGGCCTGGAGGCCTTCCCGCATGTCCTTGTGCGCGTGTACGCCGTTGAGATGACAGCGGTCATGGCAAAGCACCACCCATAAGCCGAGGCTTTTGCTTTTTTCTCTGCGAGAGCTGCCGAACACCTCATGACGGTCGAGCTTCTGATCCGAGCGCCCGCAGAGATAGCAGCGCGTCAGATCGTCCTGCAGTATCGAGGGGTTGTAGCTCACGCCCATGCCTCCAATAGTCCTGCGAGCTTATCAGGCGGCAGCGTTTCGATTTCCAGCGCCTTGCAGTCCTGTATCAGCCGGTCAATGAAAACGCTCATCTGGTGCGTGTCATAGCTCGAGGAACCGTAGTAGAGCAGCGCGGTCACGCACCCCGGTATCTTTGAGGGCATCGTGTCGACCTGCCAGCCGAGGCCGTTCTTCTCCCAGCACCGGCGGAGGGTCTCGAGGCCATCTTCCTGTACGCAGACGGCCTCATAGTTGCCTCCGATGTCCTTTATCGTGTTGCGGTAGATTTCTTCTTTGCCGATGCGCATGGCGTCTGCCAGCTTGGATATAAGCGTCCAGGCGTAAGCGTTCGCGTCAAGGGAGCGCTTCTTCTTGGCCTTGGTCAGCTGATACTCTCCCGGCTCAAAGGCGAGAGCGAAGCGCATGGCCTCCGGGTCCTTGGTCGTGAGCTCCAGCTTTCCGCCCTGCCACTTGGCCTCACTTATTTGCATTGGTCTTGTTCCGCCGCTTCAGGCACGTGGAGCATAAATACGCGCCGTGCTCGGCCATGCTGTGCTCTGCGATCTCCTCGGCCGTGAGCGTTACGCCGTTAGAGGCCGTGTAGTCCTCAATAGGGTGCTTGCAGTCGGCACAGACGTATGTCACCTTTTCAATGGCGGCGGGTTCTGGTACAGGCTCGTCATAGCGGCGCTGGAACTCATCACTCTCGTCCTCGCCGTAAATCCCGGAGTACGCGAGCTTTGAATTTTTCAAAACCACCCTGTCAAAGAGCCTCTTGATGGCCATTGCGTAGGGGTAGTCGATTTTGCAGTTTTTCGAGGATACCTCACCCGCCTCAAAGAGGCCCTGCTGAGGGCAGTTGTAGAAGCAGACGAGGCTTCCTCCGTATCCGTTTTCGTTGATAGTCACACACTCGGGGGCGAAGCGCAGGTCCTGCGGAAGCGAGTCGTTAATTTTCAAGCAGCCGTTATGCGATATGATCAAGCCGCTGTATGCCATCTTCCCGCTCTTCGTCTCGTTCATCAGTATCCAGAAGTCCGCCTCGGTAAGGCTGTACTTCCCGGAGCTGATGACGTCGATGGCCTTGGCCTTTGACTCGGTGTATTTGTCAGTCTGCCAGACGGGAACTTCTTTGCCCTGCTTGGTGCTGTATTCGGTCTTTTTTTCGTTGAACATCTTGTCGCCTCACTTTATTGTCATGCTCGTATTGGTTACGAGCGTCGCGCCTTCGATGGCCTCGCCGGCTTTCAGCGCTTCTTTTATGGCCGTCTTGTCTGCCTCGGGGTCTTTAACCCGAAAGTATTTGCCGTTTGCGGAGCGGGCAAAGAAGATGTCCGGGTTGATCTCGACCGCAGTAGAATTGCGGTAGCTGATGACAACCTTCGCCGTCTGGAACTTTTCGCCGTTAAGGTTGTCCTTCAGATAGTTGGTAAGCCGCTCGGCCTTCTTCTTCGCTGCGTCCTTCCTCGCCGTGAGGTTCTTGATTTCGGCGTCAATGGCGGCGGCCTCGGCCTTGAGGTTTTTGATGTAGCAGCCGATGTTCTCTATCTTCTCGTCACGCTCCATCGAAAGCGCGTCTATCTGCTCGGGGTCTATGATCAGTTCCCCGGTCTCGGGGTCTACGCTGTTGGCGATCAGAGCGTCGAGCTCTGCATTGATTTCATAAAGGGTCATGCTCTCACCTCCAGCGTGGACGCGTCGGGCATGTAGTAGTCGTGCTTAAATGCGTTGTTGTCGTAGCTTCTCACATTGCGGCCCTTGTTTCTCATATAGTCCTCAAAGTATATTTTTCCGGCAGATCGTTTGTAGTTGAATATGCGGGAGAACTCTTTAAGCTGTGCTTCGAGGTTGGACATCTGATTGTATGAACCGCGGTTCATTGCGCAATTGCGGAGCATTCTCGAGTGGTCATAGCCCTTTGTGCCTACCATTACTCGCACGGCAAGCCAAAAAGCATTATTTAAGGGAGCCGTAAACTGAAGAGCCTCTCGAATTTCTGCCCCATTCTTTGCGGAATTGATTACCTTTGCCACGTCATCTTCCATAAATATGATTCGCCCGGATTCTATTGACTGCCTACCACATCCGGCCTTAGTTACCGAGCCGTGCCCCACCATGTCCATGCATCGCGTATACGAGAAGCCCGTCTCTTTTGAGGCCTGTTTAAGACGCTGATAAGGAAGAGCCACTTCGGGGTCGCTGTTCTGCGCGTATGAATCCACCCAGTCACCAGCGCCCCACTTTGTGTTGAAGCGGTTAAGTTGAGCGCACTCTCGTGTGCCGAGGCCGGGCACAATGAAGAAGGTTATAGGGAGACCCAGATCCTTACGGGCCTCGTATCGGCCCTGGCCGTCAACGATTTCCATGTTCTCGTTGCAAATGATAGGATTCGGAATGTCCATCTCTCCAAAGGAAGCTTTGAGTTTTTCTATCCTCATTTTGGAGACTATGCGGTTTCCGGGCATTTTCTTGAATCGGTTGTATTCGTCAGTTATAAATATTTTGATGTTTGATTCTGCGTACATTAAAATGTTCTCCTTTCGTGTTTACCTCTCGGGAAGCAAAACCCGATAACTCCCACGGCCACGAGGGCCATATAAAGCAGCCAGCCGAGAATGCCGGCGCGGATGAACGCCTCCATAAAGACGGTGGCGGTCAGTATCGTGATGACGGACAGTATCTTCATGCCGTTGCCTCCAGTGAGTATTCCCTGAAACGGGACTTCTTGCCGTCCGCGTTTACGTAGGTCTTCCAGACCTTGTTGATGCCGATGCCAGCGCCGATGATCTCCGAGATGCGTTTGCGGTAGTCCATGATGTTGAGCTCCTGCGTGGCCTCGATGCCGGTGATGCTGCCATGGGTCTTCATATATTCAAGAATGCGGTTGCAATCAGGTGTCATTGACTTTTCCTTTCTCGCCCTGTATAATAAGGGCGTCCTATTACGAATGGAGATACCTCAAATCTCAGTCAGAACCGTCCGGTGTTGGTAGCGCCGGGCGGTTTTGCTATTCCTGGCCATCGCCTCCCTCTCCGAGAAACGCCAGAAACGGCTTTCTTGGAATTCTTGTCAGTTTCCCGATCCGCGAGACCGGGAAGCCCAGCGTCTGCGGATTGTCAAGCGCTGCGGTGCGGATGGTTTGCGGATCTGCGCCGAGCACTTCAGCTATGTCCGCCGGCGTCAGCAGGATCTTATCGGAGCGCCTTATCTCTTCCAGTGTCATGGTGTGGCCTCCTGCGGGAGTGCTTTGCCATATCGCTCTATCAGCTTTGCACGATATGTTTCACGGTATTGCTCAAAGTTCGGATTGTGCATGAGGCCCGTCCAATAGGCGTGCTGGATGTTTTCCTCGTGAGTGACCCACTCAAGGTTGCTCGCGGCGTTGTTGTGTTTGTTGCCGTCTATGTGGTTCACTTGCGGCTTTCCTTCGGGGTTGGGAACAAAAGCCTCAGCAATAATTCTGTGAACGTAGGCCTGTTTTGATATGCCCCCGCGCCCGCGGTAGCTTATGACCGAATACTTTGCTTTTTTACTCCCGACCCGTGTCTCTTCGCCGTTTTCCGTGATGCGGTAGACTTCACCGTTTTCATACGCTCGGTATTTGCCGTTCAGCACGATTGCGCTTCTCATTTGTCATCTCCTCTCAACAGTTCATCAACCGTGCAGTGAAACAGATCTGCGAGGGCTACAAGCTTGTCCGGGCGCGGCTGGGTCATTCCCAGTTCCCACATACTCACCGCGCCGCCAGTTACACCAAGCGCCTCCGCGACCTTCCGCTGTGACAGACCTGCTTTCTTTCTTTCGGTTTTAATACTCAAATTTTCACCTCCATATGTTTAGTATTGCTTGACATTAGGACGGCTTTGTTATATAGTATCTTTGCATCTGACTTTATATGACATTGAGCCGCCCAGATATCGAGGGGCTTGGCGTTAGCTTTACCCTTCTGGCATTAAGTATACGCTTAGCCGCGCTAAATGTCAACATAAAAATTTAAGTTTATCTAAATTTTTTTGAGAGGGGCTAATTATGGAGCTTAATGCCGTTATAGAAATGCTCGACCGCGTTGAACTTCTGCGGCGGGAGCGGGGCATATCGAAGACGGACATGTACACTCAGTCCCGCACGTCTTCCTCCGCCATCTCACAATGGCGTACTGGGCGCACACAGCCGTCGCAGACGTCGATTTCCAACCTTGCCAAGGTGTTGGGCACCTCGCCCGAATACCTCGTTTACGGCATAAAAAAAGAACCCTCCCCGGTTCAGGGAGGGTTGTCGGCAAAACAGCTGGAGCTTATTGGCCTTACTGCTCAGCTTTCGGATGAGGACGTTTCTGTTCTATTAGCTGCTGCGCGAGCGCAGATAGCGTCTCGCACAGTTCCGGATGATCGGCAATAATCTTCAGTAACTCTTTTCTCTCGTTCATATTAACTCCTATCGCGTGGCCTTACATCGTGAGGGGAGTATATTTCATAATCAGTCCACTATTCTGTACATTAAAATAAGCGGGGGCCGGGAAGCGCCGCCAAGCCTATCGCCGGCCCCGCACCGCTTGGGATGGTTTAAGTATAATTCTGCCAGAGGTGTTAAACAAGTTCCATCTCTGGTTGAAAGGGTGTTATATATGAACACAAACCATACCACGCATGAACAAATTACAGACCACGGAGGAACATGCATGGAGCTTACGAGATCACAAGAGCTCATAAAGCAACTTAAGGAAGTCAAGGCAAAAAACGAAATAACGTACCCGCGCATCATGGAGCGGCTTGAAAAGACCGGCAAATACGTTTCTCTCACAACACTGCGCCGCGTTTTTGCAGACGGCTCTGAAATGAACGCGAACAACTTCAGCTACGAAAACACGTTGATGCCGATAGCCGAGGTTCTTCTTAACGTTGAGGACGTGCCGACGCCGGATAACTCGCCTTACGCAAAGGAAATCGACGGATTAAAAGCAGTTATTCACGTGCAAAACGAAGAGCTGGCGCGGCTGCATGAAATGAAGGAACATCTCGAAGGCCGTATTGCGTTCTTGCTGGAGCAGATTGAGCGCAAGGACCGCAGGATGGACGAAAAAGACGAGATGATCCGGAGGCTGATGGATAAGCTGCTATGATCACCTGTACAGTCTGCGGCCGCGATGGACCGCAGGACGCCGTATTTTGCCCGTACTGCGGCAAACGGCTCGAGCATATAGAGAAATCCCGCTCCGGCAAAAAGCGCGGGAACGGGCAGGGAACGGTCTACAAGCGCGGGTCCTCTTACGTGGCGTGCGTCACCCTCGGGTATTATACCGACGAAAGCGGCAAGCAGCACCGCCGGACGGTGCGCAGGACCTTCGATAAAAAAAAGGACGCGGTCGCGGCCCTGCCAACCCTTGCGGAGGCTTCTTCCCGGAAAGCAGGAAAGAACGGCGCCACGTTCCGCGACGTCTACGATGCCACCATAGAGCAGATGACGGTCGGGACCAAGACGATAGACTGCTATAAAGCCGCCTTCAAATACTTTGAGCCGCTGCACGCTCTATTCGCCCATGAAATCGACGTTGATGACCTGCAGGGGTGTATAGACGAGTGCCCCCGCGGAAAGCGGACACGCGAGAATATGAGGACTATAGCGGGCCTCATATATAAGTATGGCATACCTCGCGGGTATTTCCCCGACAAGCTGAACCTTGCGCAGTATCTTCGGGTCGGTGGCGAGGCCGGGGCCGGCGGCAGAGGACTTCCCGACGAGTATGTCGGGAAAATCTCCGCGGCAGTCGGCAAGCTTCCCGGCGCGGATCTCGTCACCGCGCAGTGCTATCTCGGTTTTCGCCCCGCGGAGTTCCTCGCCCTGACGCACGATAACTACGACGCGGACAATCGTCTGTTTATTGGCGGCGCCAAGACCGAAGCCGGCAAGAACCGCACCGTCACCATAGCGCCAAAGATACAGCCCATCGTTGATAAGTACGCCGCTCAAAAAGGCGAGCGCTTTTTCACTGGCCCAGACGGCAAGCCGCTGACCGACGTCGGGTATCGCAATTTATTCTACTCCGTTTTGGACGCGCTCGGCCTCGATAACCCGATTATAATGGTCGCAGGCCGGGAGAGGCACACGTACACGCCGCACAGCTGCAGGCACGTCTTTGCCAGCCTCATGAAGCGGGCCGTCGGCTCTGATAAGGACAAGCTGGCGCTGATTGGGCACACATCAACGGAGATGCTCCGTTATTACCAGGACGCGCCCATCGAGGATTTGCGCAGCATAACCGATCAGTTTGTGTGACCTATTGCACCCGTGTTGCACCCGCTAACCCGCAAACCCGCATAATACCTGCATTTGCGTTAGAATGGCATTCAAGAGGTAAGGGGTTCGATCCCCC